>Ga0136643_10008792_pt1 | contig 14807 bp, 12 predicted proteins | sample TergutLab28metaG_FD_96883 | JGI IMG/M metagenome (GOLD analysis project Ga0136643, IMG submission 96883) | Labiotermes labralis P1 segment gut microbial communities from Petit-Saut dam, French Guiana - Lab288 P1 (version 3) (version 3) | ecosystem: Host-associated > Arthropoda: Insects >... | reverse complement strand
TTACGGGAGTGGGGACAGTGGACATATAAATCAGGCATGCCCCAGAAGGCGTGGAGGAGGTATGGTAACATCAGATTCGACCCCCAATACATGGGCCCATGTCGCGGCTAAAGGCGCCCACAACCGGCACGGCACTGTTGACAATCGAATTGAGATGGTCCCCCAGAGCGCATCGCATGACGAGGCATCGGGTGTTTCCCCTACTGTCGACGTACTGAAGCCCACAGACGCCACGCTAGATATTGGTGGGGAACAACAGGACCCCACTCACCAACGAAGGCATGCTCTGACGACCCAGGGCGAGGACGCAAACCCAGTCGACTTCACAACCTGTACTGGCCCCGAAGAAGTGATAACCGTGGACGCAGAAATGTCGGCATTTGACGATAGGTCAACCAGACAGACTGCGCGACACCTGCATGCAAACACGCAGAGAGAAAAAGGCACCAGACAGGAAATGGTGACAGACGTCGGAAGTACAGAGGGGCTGGACAACGAGGACGCAGTACCCGCGGACGGCGCAACCAACCCTCCGGATGAAGACCCTAAAACGGACGAAACGTGGCAAACCCCCATCCCCAAATAAAAAAATTAAATTGGAAAAAAGCGTTGGAATACGACGGGAACGGACGAGGAGTAGAACGAGAGTTGCGCAACCAAATAAGGACTCCCTTCCGCAGTTCGACCTGATGGCCTCAATCAAAATTGCCACTTTTAACATAAATGGCATGGCATCTCCCTCGAGATTAGCGATGCTCGACGCATTATTCACGCGCCAAGAAATAGACATCCTACTAGTACAAAAGGGTACGTCCTCAATGACTTTCAGGGATACACCACACAATATAACATAGGCGCCAATAGAAGGGGTGCCGCCATCGTCGCGAGGGATGGAATTAATCTAGAGAATATCATTATGAGTCCGTCTCGACGCGCTATGGCTGCCAAATTCAGAGATCTGGATAATTAATGTGGATACCCCAAATGGCACGCGATGAACCAGGAACGCGAGCGTTTCTTCAAAAGTGAACTGCCTTATCTGCTGACTGGTGAAACGGGCCATATATTACTGAGTGGGGATTTCAATTGTATATTGGAGGATTCGGACACTACCGGCGGCTTCACCTACAGCCGAGCCTTAACGGAATTGGTGCATGGCCTAGCATTAACAGGCACTTGGTAGGGCAACCCTATACGTAAAGTTTACACCCACTATTCCGCGTCCGGAGCAAACACGGTTGACCGAATTTACGCCACACGAGAACTGCTCGATAGGAAACTGGGCGTGGAGGCCATTGTAGCACCGTTTACTGATCACCTCGTCGTATCAATTGACCTACCAATTATGCGGAGGGGACACGGGCTATGGAAAATTGACAGCGCTGTAATAAGTGAGAACGCCTTCACGGAGAAGTTGAGAACTCTATGGGGACAACTACAACGGCAGAAAGGGTACTTTCCTGACCTAATAATGTGGTGGGACCGCCTCTGTAAAAAAGAAAATGCAACAACTATACCAACGTGAACAAGCCGAGCGCCGAAGGGACCACTGTATGATGGTGAACCATTTATACAAATGCATGTATGATGTATTGCAGAGACCGGGCCCAGCGACCGAACGCTACCTGCTTTAAACCGTCTAAAAGCAAAAATTGTGCGACTGCGCAGCAGAAGGCTACAGAAAATTCTTGATGACAATAATGATGCTGACAGACCAGAAGGAGACCAGCGGACGATATGCCACATCTTTCAGACGAAACGGCCGTATGCAAAGCGGACCAAATATTCCTTAAGAGATGAAACAGGGCACATGCATACGACACCGAGCGGCATAGCACAGACTCTTACAACTTTTCTACAGAACATGTACGACACAATAGAGGTGAACGATGCCAGCGTGGAAAAATTGATGGCGGTAGTTCGCTGCGAGCAGCATACTTCGTTTAAGGGAATGCTCGAGTCGCCCTTCGAGCCAACGGATATACACCGAGCCATATAAGCGGGCGGGCGGAAAAGGGCACCTGGGAACGATGTACTAGGCCGCGAAGTCTATTCACACAACTGGGCAATCATAAAACACGACCTTGTGAGATCATCGGCGAAATGTTCTGGGCAGGAAACATATCGCAGCAACGAAAACGAGGTGTGATAATTTGCCTGCAGAAAGCGCAAGGGAACGAAACACCAGACGACTACCGCCCCATCACATTCCTCAACTCCGACTACAAGATTCTTGCTCGTATTATCGCACAACGCCTGCGTCCAGTGTTGGCAGATCACCTAACGGAGACCCAATTCTGTGGGGTCCCTGGAAATATGATCATTGACGCGGTGGCAACGTTACGTGATACCATCGTGTATGCGGAAAGCAGGAGGATCCCGTTATGCGTGTTTTCCCTTGATTTTAAAAATGTTTTCGATAGGATCGCCCACAACCACCTGTTTCAAACACATCAGGGATACGGCATTGGAAACGCCTCTATCGACGTTATCAAGAAGATGTATGAAAGTGCTACATCCTCAGTTTAAAAAAATGACAATCAGTACGGACCCATACCAATTCGCTGCGCAGTGCGGCAGGGGTGTCCGATGAGTATGGCCCTCTATGCTCTGTGTTTCCACCCATTCCTTCGCCTTCTGGACCTAAAACTACCGGGTATAAGGATAGGACGCCGCACACGCACCACATCGGTGGTGGCTTATGCCGATGGCGTGACCATTTTTGTGACCTCTGCTGCTGACTTCACCATTATAGAGGAAGCCATCCGCCTATACGAACGAGCATAAGGTGCCCGCTTCAACCCTCGAAAATCTAAGGCCCTCGCGGTAGGAAGCTGATGTACACAAGAGACCGTCTTGGGGATTGCATATCATTCCCATGTGACCATATTAGGCGTCACTTTCTGGGGCACAATCGAGCAAACGATGAAAGAACCCTGGGTACGAGTAACAGGGAAGATACGAGCGCAGGCAAAGCGAGCCTACACTCACGGCCCTTGCCTGGCAACACGGATGCGTTATGTCAACACTTTTATCCTGTCCAAAATCTGGTATACTGCCCAAATTGTGCCGGCCCCAAACACATACACACAACTGACAGCCGCCATTACATGGTATATCTGGAGAGGAACAGTCTTCCGAGTGCCTGTATCAACACTACAACGACCATAACAAATGGAAGGATGGGAGATTCCGGATATTGAAGCGAAGTTTACGGCTCTTCTCCTATACCGTATGTACCTGCAAGCCCAACAGAATAGAACGGTGACTGCAGCATGGTTACAGGCCTGCAACCTCACTCGCAGGCAGGCAAACCCACCGCATGCCACAAAGGTCCCCAATAAACTAGCTTACCTGTACGTGTACGCCGTCAACATGGCCTAAATTACGCTTCCTGAACAAGATGAGGGCCCACGATGCTTCCACAGACGTATCTACACCTCACTACACAGTATGGCATTGGCACTGAAAGGGGAACGGAACGTACGGATCATGACACAACACTCAACTGCCTCGTGGTCTAAGGCGTGGGGGAACCTACACGCAGTATGGTCATCGGAGAAAATTAAAGCAGCCTGCTTTATGGGTATTCATGATCTCATACCGACCAACGACCGACTAGCCAAGATACAACGAAGTACCACGAACAATTGCCAACATTGCGGTCGAGTAGACACCCTGATTCACATGCTGACTGAGTGTAGCGAAGGGGCCGACATTTGGAGGTGGACCCGTTCCAGAATAGCGATCATCCTTCGCATGGACCCGAAATATATTCTACCGGAGTGGACCGTCCGTACGAGTTTTCACTTTTGGCCACCACAGAGGCATCAGGCAATTTTGTGGATCCTCGCCCACATGATATATTACCGTACACAACACTGGCACCGAGTATCGACCATCGACTACGCTGATTTGATGAGACGTGGACGATGGAAATCATATCAAACAACTCGCCGGAGCGAAAAGGTTGGGAATTACTTGGAGATACTATAATCTCCGACACACATCACCTGGAGAAACTGTGTTCTCTCTAGCTGCAGGATAATTGAGTCACAGTACCATACCTGCAAGGATTCCTCCGACCGATGACGTCGCCACCATAACGGCGTTTTCACAAGGGTCTAGATTAACAAACGAACAATGCAATTCGAACACAAGGACAATATTCCGTTAACAATACATTACTGAGATATCTTCCACGTAACCATTGTATTTGTGTACTGAAGGGTCAATAAATTAGTAATTAAAAAAATACCGGCGGGCGAGATTTTGTGCACCTGTTCAGACCGGCACTGAGGCCCACCCAGCCTCCTATACAATGGGTACTGAGTCTTTTCCGGGGGTAAAGCGGCCGGGGCGTGGTGCTGACCACCCACCCCATCTAGCGTTCAGGTTAATAAAAAAGTACAGCTATACCTCTAATCCTCCTCTGGGCCATCGTGGCCTGTTCTAGGGTGAACTTTACCTTCACCTTTACTTTACCATTACCTTTTACATCTCCCTTCACATACACAAGCACCTGAAGTACGCGTTGGACTTGCGAATCTTTGTTATAATTTAACACCCTGAGGATGGCACCTTGGTACAGAAACATATAGGAGTTGGTCCTAATACGACGTGTATTTGTGACCGATGTTCTGTGGTATTTTAATTAGTGCACCTTGTTGGTTAAAACGCTGAACATACAAATGAGTTTCTTCATTAAAAGCAACATCAAGCAAACTGGAATTCGTCTTATATAAAGCGTTCAGTTTGTGATATATGAACGTGGACGAGTTAAGTGAAGTTCAGACTTTGACGTCATGGTTACCGGGTTTCCTTCGACAGATTGCAACAGTCTGACAGTTCGAGTTAAAACTTACTTCTCCGACGTTACAACCGGGTTTTAGTGTTTACGATATAGCTTCGACAGTGCGTGAGAAAAATCTGCTGTTAAGATCAAGAATCCTACAGTGTGTGTTGTGTAAAAATCTGAAAATCGCATCAAAATATCCCCACCATTATCAACCTTTTTTAATTAAAAATACGGATTTAGAAGTGACGACAGGTCGCAGGATAAGCTTCGTGAACCCAAAAATGAAGAGTACATTCAACGGGATTGATACTGTTGTTTGTAGAATATCACAACTGTTTCGAATCTCTGATGATCGAATATTTAGGAAATTCATGAGACGCGGTATTGTGGACTACTTTCATCATTATCACCATCATCGATACACGAAATATCGATATATATCATTCATCCCTAACTTCGTCTTACGAAACATTTAAAATTGGTTCATTTGTCGTTCTGTTCCACCAACTGGTAACTAACAAAACACTGCATTCCAGTGATTCAGAACTCTTTTTTTCACAGCTACACGTAAGTCAGGTTAAATTTACACCTATGAGAGCGAGCAATCAAGAAACTGTCAAGTTTGACGTTCACGATATGAAGTGCCTATTCTCAAGGCAAGATGTCACATGATGGAATGTTTACAATGAACTATATAATAAAGGACTTCTGGAACAACATAAATCAAATAAGATTTGATTTGATTTCAAACTTTCGCCGTGTTCTGAATGTTTTATGCTTATTTCTGGGTAATTCCCCGGGGTCTGAATTTTATATGCCGACGTTTCGGAACACTCTGTCTGTTCCATCTTCATACCTACCTGCCTATGAAGATGGAACAGTGTTCCGAAACGTCGGCATATACAATTCGGAAGCCGGGGAATTACCCAGAAAAAGAACATAAAACAAGATTATTTTCTCAATTTTCCTCGCGTCAAAAGTGAGAGATTTCAGAGATTAGAAAAAGCAATAAATTAGTCCCGAATATTGTAATAACCTAATCAAGCATCACGAATCAATAAACGCCTAACGACAGACGGCGCGGATTAGTACGTGACTATGTTAACCTTGTCACTTGACGGGCTCATGATGGCGGCTGCGACTGTTGTCTTCTAAGACGTGATGCCGTGTAGTCTGGTAGAAAATGACCGACGTTTACCAGGAATGTACTGCCGTCCGCTTCCGCCACCGACGCATAACTGATTTTCTACCAGACTACACGGCGTCAAGAATGTCTGTTCTTTATATTTTCGTTGGCTGTTTTTCCCACCTCGATTGTTTTTTCTCCATCGCTAAGAGGTGATGGCCTGGGACAGCCGTCATCTGCTTATCCCCCCCTCCCCAACCCGCTCACCCAGCTGCGCTCATCGGCTAATGGCAACATCTAGTTTCTTTTTTGCTTTGTAGTGGGTCCAGACACAAAATTCTTTCCCTGCTGAGTTGAACCACGCGAAATATTGTGAGGTCCCTAGCCACCAGGCAGTTTATATGCACTTCAAGCATACGAAGTGAGGACGCAGCATTTTTTGGAGACGAATGGGGCTGCCACGTAAATTTAAACAGTTACTTTTATTGCTAATTTTGTGTGAATTATTAGCAATACTGGAACTGTTTTTTAGGGCGGTGATAAGACGCTAACAACTCACAACTGCATTCGTAAAGAAATTAAGAGTAAATCAAATTCCGGGAATGCCAGCTAACATGTTGTTCGAAGTACCAGATTATCCTGCCCGCTATCTAGAAACGGAAAACTTGGAACATGCAAAACTGTAACTTCGACGCCTGTTTCTTGATCTCCCACATTAAGGAAGAAAACAGACTGAGGGTGTGTCAGAACAGGGTGCTGAGGAAGGTGTTTGGGTCTCAAAGAAGAATAATGGGAACGGTCTGGAACATCACACGGCGCAGAGCTTCATAATTCTTGAAGAGTGAACGACATGTGACCGTACCTCCGCCCAATTTACCACGTACGTGTGCCGTGCGTGGCGCGTACCGTGTACCGTGTACCATGAAACAGTGCTGCCACACACCACTGCACACAGCGTGCAGGGGTTTGGTGGGAAGAATGGAAGGAAGGAAACAACTTGGAAGACCTAGGGCGAAGACAGGAGGATAATATTACAATGGATCGTCAACAAGTTGGATGGGGAGACATGGACTGGATTGCTCTGGCTCAGGATAGGGACACATGGCGGGCTCTTGGTGAATATGGTAATGAACTTTCGGGTTCCATAAAGTGCAGGGAATTTCTTGAAAACCTGAGAACTTGTTAGCTTCTGAGAAATAATTCTGCTCCAAGCAGTTAGTTAGGCAGGCAGGCAGGCGAGAAGTCGATGTGTAGGAAGAGACTTTTTTTTAGAAAATCGATAATTTGTGATTCATACAAATCACGAAATGTATTACAGTCTCTGGAGCACTTTATAAACCAGCTGAGAACTTTTAAGTGCACGACATCAGTAGAGAATGTAATCGAAATATATTTAGAGATGAAACATGTAGAATACAAAGGACATGCTTCCCGCTCTACGAGTTAACGTCATGATGTTTTAGCATAAACGCATGGTAATTGCAACCTAATCCTACTTAGAATGTCATGATTTATAATATATGTACACACACATACATATATATATATATACATACCCCCATATACATATACAAAAATGCTCATACGGACGTATAAATGTACCAGCAGTCCTTTATGTCCTTCTAGCACAACCCACTTCGCCCTCATAAACTAAGACAAACCAAAATCCGACCCTATAAATACAATGCTCTCACACTGGCAGCCGCACGGGAAGAACCCACGGTACTGTGAGTCATTTCTTGTGTAAGGGGAACAAGAAGGGAATCATACAAAGCTTCTCTACCACCAGGCATATAGATGCGTCTTTTCCTGGCTCCAGTACAAAGACCCTGTACCTTAAAGCAAAAGACCGTCAGTTATAGGAATAAAAATAGCAGATATTTCTACATTATTTTCCTCATTTCTCCAAAAACAACAGCTTCGTAAGGAAATTGTAATGCAAATTTATAAACAAGACATAAACATTCTGTTCCTTTATTTACAATGACTCAAAATAAAACAAAAAATCTGTTTTCCTTGTGGACTAATATAAGCAGGCTGCTTCTGAAATGCTAAAATCTGGTTTACTTTTACTCGCTCATTGCATATAAAGTCCATAAATGAGATTTCATGCTTGCCTGCCCGCAACTTTCATTTTCGAAGTTTATCGACGAATAAAGGCGGAATGACAGTTTGCATATTAAACTTGATTTTTTTAGAAAACTGTACTACACAAAATTGAAATCTTATTTCAAACGTATTCATTGTAACAGAGGCTATTAAAGATAAGCTTTGATGCCGTACACTCCTGTACATAGGCACGATGAATGGGGCAAAAGGATCCTCTGGAGGTACCCGTTTACCCAGTTACACGGCGTCACGGACCTACGAACATAATCTTTTAACCTGTGCACGTATCGATAAGGCAAATCAAAATTGTGGTTATGATGCCACGTAGTTTTACAGACACCGACGATTCGGAGGAACATTCTGCCTTAACTTACAGGGTTTAAGAGATTTTAGATGGCAGAACGTAATATTTATTGATAGGTAGATATTTTAAAATATACAATACTTTATGACTCTGTGAATGTGACAATTGAAATGTCATTAACTCTATTTACAGTTTCAAACTGGAAATTTACGTCTATAGGTAAAGGAAGACCAGCTGTTCGTCAAAACAAGCTCCAAGCGCCACTGCTCATTCTCAGACGTGGATTAATGTTTTCCATTACTCCTAAGTACATTTCAAATTGCAGCGTCCTTGGAATTTCCTAAACGATGTGAATACTACAAGAACACTTGAAGCCAGTACAATGAAAGACGCATTAGTTGTAGTTCTTAGCATTCAATTCAGGCTTTAAAACCGTACGGGCACCAGGCTACATTGACGCTGTCATTGATGGTCATTATCAAACTCGACGTTGGAAGATCCCTCTAAAAAAAAAAAAAGCATAGCAGTCTGTCTGCTCTTCGAGAATATCCGTACCTTTTCTTTGCCACGAAACTCTATTACTGTGTTTACAAAAGCCGTCTATGTTCCTGTTCTAAGCCACCTAATTCCAATCTACAACCCTTCATTCAGTTCCTTTATATTGCCTTGCGATGGGGCACTAACTATCCCAAGTGGTCTCTTCGCTCCAGGTTTCTCTACAAAAAACTGTGCATTCGTTCCTCGTCTCTCACACAAGTTGCCACATACTCTACGCATCCCTTCCTCCTTGATCTGATCGTTCTAATTGCTCTAAATATTAAGCCAACCTTGTGCTCGGTTTCTCTAAGACAAAAATTCACTACCTACCGTACAGCCTTCCTTACGCCTTGTGTGCCGGTGATATCTAGGTAACGGCACACACACACACACACACACATATAATGCTTCTGCATGCATAAAGTGATATACTTAAAATATATAGGGATAGAAAGTTCCTCTGTACCTCCAATAACTATTTACCAATCGACACGGCATCATAAGCAACAAGAGTGAAGCTTATCAAGCCGCTGAGATAACCTCAAATTTTGGCAGTCTTTATAATCCACCCCAATGCTACACATCTGCACTCTTTTTTATAAAAAATTTGTGGTCGCAGGTAATTAATTAATTTACTTTACTTTACTTACTTTACTTTACTTGCTTGCTTTGCTTGCTTGCTAGCTTGCTTGCTTTAGTTGCTTGCTTGCTTGCTCCTCGGCACTACGGCCCTCTGACAGCCTTTGCCTCCGTAATTACGAAAGCCCACACTTCCCTGCAGACTGCCTTCTGTCGCCATCTCTTAACCTTCATCTCCCTCAGATCCTCCTCTACATCTTCCAGCCATCTCAACCTATGTCTTCCCCTTCTTCTACTTCCCTCTCGTTTACTCTCAAATATTTTCTAAACTCTCCTTCCCTGATCCATCCTTACTACATGTCCAGTCCGTTCAAATCTCTTCTTTTTAACATCTGCTACTGTGTCTACACCTTTACCCACCTCCCTCAATTCCCAATCAATTCTTATTCTCCATATCCCTTGCTGTACCACCGGTCCATATATTATCCTCTCCCGTGCACCCAGTCTTGGTCGCAAGCGATACGTGTATCAAAATCTCGTTGTGTGGACAAAACAGCGCCTTCGGGAAGAGGCCACTGTACAGAAGGTCCCAAATGATCAAAACTCTTTGTCTTATCGAATCCACCAGGGCAGTTACAACGAAATAGCTTGTGACGTGTGCAGATGTGCGAACTACACGGGTCACGCTACAAAGTACAGGCCAGGGCTGGCCAACTGCAACCCAATGTGGGGCCACATAATTCGTTAAACACTCGCCCAAGGGCCGCACTTGTCCATACATACATCGAAAAGGGGAGGAGGGGAAATGAATTAACTAAAACACCGTTATTTACAAACAACGTCATCTGTTTTATTGCTATTTATTAAATTTACCACATTATATTCTGTAGACCTGATGCATTACGTTTGTTAAACGGCATTTTTTAAACTATTCAGGCGCACGAGGGCCGCAAATACTTTCTTCGAGGGCCAGCCCTGGTACAGGCGACACTTAAAGTTCCTGCCATGTGCGCTGATACGTTACTACGTCGTTAGCGACACCGCGTAGGAGACTCGTCGCCGTACCTCTGCAGTGTACTCGCGGTTTTGGACGAAACTTGAAAAATGTCTGCAGGTGTCTCAAGTTATTTCACTGTTACAATTGCCAGAATGTAAAGTTAGCTGTGTAGTTAGCCACAGTACCACTGTGACATATGGAGGCGTGGAGGTGCAGTTCCTCGCATTTTTCACTTCTGAATTAGACGCAGTTATTTTCAAGTCCCCGAGGCCTCTGTAACCACCGGGCAAGAGGCCCCTGGAATGCAATGACTCGGAGGCTGAGTGGATCCCACAGCCGGTCTGGAAGTTTCAGACTACAGAAATAGCTCTCAGACTTACGGGGTTTCGAACCACGTGTCCTCGGTCGTCTAGGCTACTCACCCTATCGACTGAGCTAACCCGGTTAAGTAACTGCATCGCAGCATTAAACATAGCGGCTTGTAGTCGCTCTAGTCTTTCTACGACGGTTAGAATTGGCCTTATACATAACGGGGAATCTTCAGTAACTTCGGTACCAGTCGAACTCTGATTGTGAAAAGAAGGATGTGATAACACACGTGTAAGGCTCCTTCAAAAGAAAGGGAGAGGAGACGGTCAGACGCGAGTTCGAGTGTACGTACTAATGTAGTCACTTTGCTTACAGTCAGTTCCCCCCTTGTCCGCCCGGAATAATCCCCCCGGAGACTTCGGGCCAGCGTGCTCTTAGTAGCTACCTGTCAACACCCGGAGTCATCCGACCCGAACATGCGAAAGTAAAACCTTCAACCCTAGGCAAAAGGCGATGAGGAGAGACGTCCGGGCGTCACTACGTCCAGATGTTGTAACGGGAGACACAAGAACAAATATTTGCATTGGGACAGCAATACCTTCATTACGTGCATATCTTATAACAGAATTAATTAACTTCGTTTTAAATTGCAATGTAATGATAAGTTTCAATGATGAAGTGCTCAGGATATTATTCGCAACTAGGGGAAAGAAAATAACAGGGTATGGAGAAAATTACTTAACTAAGGGCTTCGAAAGCCTGTTCCTCACATTTTTTTTTTGGTTAGTGTATATATATATATATATATATATATATATACATATACATATCAGAACGAATGAGATGGACGAGGCATGTGGCACGCATCTGAACAATGGAAACAAAAGGCACAGGTACTCCCATTACATGCCAATGCAGGCACAAAGGCGAGGCGGAAGAATAGCTCAAACCATTCGTAACGCAGCAATAGAAGGAGGTGGGTAGTACGCAACACTCTCCGGCCGCTTTAAACCCAGGGAATGACCCAGCGCCCATTGTAAAGGAGGCTGTTTAGGTCTTGGGGCCGGTTTGCACCGCACATAAAATAAAACATACAAATATATTTTTTAAAACTTTGGTTAAAAAAAACTTCAGTATTCTGTCATTTTAATCGAATATAACTGGACAATGGTGCGATGTATGACCGTTCTTGTATAATTTTCTCTGTCTTCCCGTTACTCTTTCTATCTCTATCTCTGTCTTTTAATTCTGTATACAGTCGTGAGCAACCCGCTCTCAAACACCCAAACTCCACGTTTCTCTGCAAAGGTAAGGTACCGAGTTTCACCCCAAAATGGACTAAATAACGTAAAAGTTTTGTACATTTCATTACTTCTAAAGAGATGAAGCACGTGACAATCATGAACATCGTAAAAGGAATTTTTCATAGCTGGGTTTAAGTTCCTCATCCATACAGTCTGGATTTCTTGCAGTCGATCCGAGCAAATTATGTCTTTCATGTTTACAAAATAAACCACAGAGCTTTCATTCGCTGTAACACACAATCAGCTAAAATAAAGCAGTTTATGCCAAAGTCTTTTACAGGATAATTATAAGGACCTGGATTTCCGCATGGCTTCTCGAGAAGAAACAACATGTTTTTTTTTTATGCAGCTCAGTAAGAAAGAGTGCAACGTAATGCAGTTTCACAATTAACGCTGGCTGCCGTATCAGAGACGAAATAATACACTGTGCTCTGTGCTGGAACACAAACAGGAAACAGCCCCAAGGGACACAACAAACGCAAGAAAATCCATACTTTTGTTTCACTATTAACAATGATTCAGCAACGGTAAGCTACTTCAAGTCGTACTCAGTAACGGGTCTCATTTTTAAGTCCAGGGCGACGTAGTCTGCCCAACATGCCAATGCGAAATTTTCATGAAGTATTTAGCGCTGTAAGGCGCGTCTCCGTTCCTTGCCGTGCAAAAATATTATAAACTTAGAATCAAAAAATAAATAAATGACAACAAAATAGGCTCTGTACACATAACGCAACACTGAGGAGCGTTCGCGAAACCATTTTTGCTGTAGAAAAAAAAAAGTCACATATTCTGGTTGTGTATTTGTCGCCTTAGATACAGAGCACGCAAAGCCTATGAGCAGGATTACATTGTCATCTGTGGCCTGTCAGCCTGTGCATTTTTCCAAATTATCCCACAAACGGCACGTTTTGCGATGAAAGGTTTTTCACATAAAATGTGTTTTGATTTTCTCTACAATTTTGTCTGCAATATTTCTCATTCTCAGTAGATTTCAGCGAGATATTGTCATAAATGTAGGTATGTCTTCGTGTAAAGTGCACGTTATTCTTGTCATATTTTAAAGAAACTTGACTTTTCTCGACAGATTTTCCAAAAATACTCAAATACCAAATTACGTGAAGATTCGCCTAGTAGGAGCCGAGCTCATCCATGCGGACGTACGAACAGATAGGCAGACGCGACGTAGCTAAATGTTGCTTTTCGAAAATTTGGGAGCGCGCCTAAAAAGGCAAAACCAAAAAGCCAGAGAGACACGAATAAGAAAGTAAATTGAGTTGTGATATGCAAGTCTTTAAGACATGGGGGGGGGTCGAATCCTTCTTAACATCAGCGCTAAATGTAGATAAGTAATCACCTTCACGCTCCAGCCGATTTATCCCCAGCTACAGATCCCTCGGTACCATTCAGAAGTGGTTGGGTCGTCCCAGAACCGGTCTGCAGAAATGAAAAGAAATCTCTTGCTCTGGCCGAGAAACTAAGTACGATTTCTCGGTTGTCCAGGCTACAGCATAGTCACTATGCTGACCGAGCTATCTCGGCTCCCAAAAAAATTCATTAAAAAAAAGAAAAATGAAAACAACACTACAGATATAAAAGGACAAAAAACAAAAACCGAAGGCATATATAATGATCCCCATTTCAAGTTCAGTTGCTGATTTATTCCGTTGTTTTACGAGGCTGCATCAGTTGCCCAAATTTTGAACATGCAGTATAAAACCATTACAAATGAAGGCTCGAAAACAGACTCCTGTTTTGCGGCCTTCAGGTGAGCGCTGCCAATCAGCTTGGCGGATGGTTGTGCCTTTGGCAGATTATGCAATTAGGCATGAAACGAACTGTACTTGTCTGCGTCGGGTGCATCTCAACTCCCCCTCTTCATCAAGAAATATTGATGATGGAAGCCTTAATTGCAAATATATATGTTTACACGCCTCGAAGCAAATCTCGCTCTTTCTCGCACTCCCTCTCTCTCTCTCTCTCTCTCTCCCTCACTCTTTATTGTTTCCACGGCATCATTCTCAACGTTCCTTGCTGCCCGTTCACTAGACGTCTTCCTCCATTCGCCCCCTCTGCAACACTGCACTGTTATAAATTCCTTCATCAGAGCGGTAAGAGCAACTCGAACTTCGAGAAACAAAAATATTGGACTCCAGCGACCATCTCCTCTTTTGTGTCTTGCTACTGGATAATTTCATTGAGATTCAATTCGCGGTCTGCACGAGAGCGGAGGGGGTGGGGCGGAGGCGTTGGGGACGAATGGACAAAAGCTCTAACCACGAGCAGGCTGCTGCAGCCTCTTGCAGTTCTTTGAAATAGAAACGTCCCCTCTGATCTTCAGATGCATGCAATCAGAATGTTCATATGAGGGTTCAGGATGAGATTCTTAAAGGTAGGTGTTGCATACAGCCTCCTGCCAGATTCCAGTAAATGGGCATTCCGTGAGGTTGTTATAGAGCAATGATTTCTGATGCAGATTGGATGGGTATCAGTTCTTCTGAGTCATGACGCGACGTAGTGCTCTCATTATCAGGGTCTTTAGGTCTACCGTATGACCTGTCCCTATCCTAAGCCACATCGATCCAATCCATATCCCCACATCCCACTTCCTGAAGATTCATCTTAATATTATCCTCCCATCTACGCCTGGGTCTTCCGAGTCGTCTCTTAACCCTCATGTTTCCCCCCCAAAACTTTGTAATCATCTTCCCTTTCCACTCCCCCCCGCCATTTCCCCGCATTTTAGG
>Ga0136643_10008790_pt1 | contig 14808 bp, 10 predicted proteins | sample TergutLab28metaG_FD_96883 | JGI IMG/M metagenome (GOLD analysis project Ga0136643, IMG submission 96883) | Labiotermes labralis P1 segment gut microbial communities from Petit-Saut dam, French Guiana - Lab288 P1 (version 3) (version 3) | ecosystem: Host-associated > Arthropoda: Insects >... | reverse complement strand
TGTAGGTACTGAATATTTTAAACATGGTATATACTCTCCTTTTTTTCTCTTCAAAATGCAGTTTGTTTCATAATTCTAACGTATTTGGTTCCTGTATTATTCACATTTTATATACAGGGTGTGTCAAAATTAAAAAAATAATTCCGGCGCTAAAAGGTTAATATTCCTTTGTAATACTGTCCTTTCGTCTACACATTTGTCATCGAAGTATTCCCTGTTTTAGGGTCTCCGAATAATATTAGAATACGTAACATACCATCAATCCCAGGCGTGCTGTATATCCTGCACATGCTCTCTTTTTTATCTTGTTACCCTTTTAAGATAATAATTCTAAAGGTAGACACTATGCAGCATTCTCTAGTCTCATGTCTTCAGTCACCCCCCCTCCCCCTCCCCTGGGTTGGTCCAAATATTCTGCTCAGAACTTCCTTCTTAGACAATACTTAGTCGTCTCTCAGAGCAAGAGACCAACTCGTATAAATCATCTGTAAACATTATATTTCAGTCTTCGCATTTCTAGATACGACACTGAAGGACGAGATCCCTAAGTATTAGCAAGTATTCTCCGGGTTTAATCCGTTGTAAATTTCTTTGGTAATAAAATGTTGACCTGTTAGTGTCTTTCCAAAGTATTTGGCTCTTGTTAGTTTTTTTGAAGGGGTTCAGCCTACTGATTAATCTATTGAAAGAGGAGTTTAACTATTGGCTGGTTTCTTCTGAGGCGACAGCCCCCTAAGTCTTCTCTGCGAATTGCACTGTCTGACTTGAATGACTGGAGCTTCGTGATGCTGATTAAATCTCTTCCTGATTCCATGGCATTACTCTTCTTTTTGTGTGACGCTATTATCCTTCTCGCAAACAACTTGTTGCGCTTTCACTTTGGCAGGCAAGAAACGCCAGTAATGCTGTGGTTGCAGAAATATATTGTCGCCCTAGAGGCTCAGACATGTATAATAGTGGTCAGTACTTTTCATGACAGGAAGAAAGGAACACACTCAAAATGTGAACCATCCTTTCGCTTTGGCTGGTTCTTCCCTCGTTTCACGAGTGCAACAGGTTGTTGAGTGGATGGTCGGTCGCAGTTAACTAATGTGTTGAATACGACAATACGCATGAGTATTCGGTCTGAAGAGATGTGAATTTGTCGTGAGTTTGTTCTGGAGGATTATTTGCTTGCAACGTCAGTCCGGATGAAACCACCTTTCCGCTTTGTTCCGGGTTTTACAGCTCTTGAATAGTGTACAGGTTTTGCAACATTCTTGCAGAGTGGATCACGGTTGATTGGATGATTGACTGAAGGATTGCTGTTTAACAGCGTTTCTGACTATATTTCTTATACAGCTTTGAAGGATATTTAACAACGTTTCTGAATATATGTGTTAATTTTAAAATTTAGGTATTCCGTTGCGTTTTCGTATAATTAGTTAATAAGTTAAAACCGTTAACACAACTTTATTTTTAATAATTTTTATTAATTTTTAAAACAACGTGTTTCAACCCCCCAAGGGACACCTTCAGGCTAACACCCGATAAAACACTTAAAAAGTAATAAAATTGCATTTGCTGAAATGAGATCTTACTTTTCACAATTGTGTTTTGTTTCATTGTTTTATACATGTTGCTTCTGTGATAAATTAAAATTTAGGTTGAAATACATAAGGGGAAATTAATGGAAGATGTGTTTGACGTAGTTAGACGGGCCAAAGCAGACTAGTCTGTTGTGAAATCCCAGTGTACATATATCCATGATGTTCGTTCTTGTAATGGCATATAAGACATATGTATATAGCATAATAAGAATGTACCTTTTCTAGAACGAAACTTGGGGACTATTGTCCCTTGAGATATGAACAACAGAATAACCTGCCATGCTCCTTCTATGTAAACAGACCAAATGAAGAGAGGGACAAGTGGCCAGCTCTTGTGAACACGTTAACAAACTCTGGGTTTCATAAAATGTGGTACGTGTCTTGACCGGTCGAGGAACTTGTAGTTTCCCGATTAGGACTCTACTCCATGCAGTTAGCTTCATATTCAATGCACATATGTGTTCATTGTCTGCAGTATTTCATTAGCGTTCATCGTCAGACTGAGAGCTGGAGACAGTTCTTGCATGGCACCCATATTGTTGTTTGACTTTCTGCAAACTGTTGCGTTTATGACTTTTCATATTTTTCCATGACATATTATCAGCATTTCATAAGTGCCACTGCGGTCCTTCCCACTTGGCAAGCCCTCCGGTCTATCATATGGTTATTGCTACTGATTGTAGGAATTTGTAAAGTGCTGTATTAGGGTGGCCTCCAATGGCATAATATTTTATACAATATTTTGCGAAAATCTATAAGAAGTTTCGAACGTGGATTGGGAGGAAGCTACAACAGAGAGACACACAGACTGCTGATTTCGTAAGCCTAAATTTTCCTTAAGAAAGGAAAATAGGCTAAAAATACGAAGGTAAGTTTTACAGGATGCTTAAGCCCTATACTTATATTACTTGATCCTCCTTTTTGGCAGGTGTGTTTGTATATGGGAAGTGTGTAGACAGACAGATTTACATAGTCCCATACACTTGTATCACTGACGCAAATTAGGGACGCCTTCCGTTTCATGCAGATGAATGCAATTAAATTGTTACTTGTTTACCATAATTAGTTCATCGCGTTTCCGCAAGTAGTTTGGCGAGTAACAACTGTCGCACTTGGCTTGCATCTGTCGCGATTTGCACCTCACAGCCATTAAAAGGGGTAGACATGCGCGCTATAGATGTGTGTGTTTGTTGCGAGCAGGTAACCCATACACTGCAATCAAGTAATAACCAATTAAATACCTGACGATTATGCTGAAGTGACTCTAAATTTAATAGCAATATCTCGAATAGTATCGGAAATAAAGGAGCAGGATATACCCATACTTCACTATTATACGTTCATGTATGTGTGTTTTTCGAAAAAAGGATAAAATGCAAGCCTCTGACTTTTGTGTTTAGTCCCATGATTTTGTGAAATCACAAAGAAACAAATATTTATCGACTCAGTTGTCTATGTATATTGGAACAGTTGAGGACTTAAGACCTGTGGGGCCTTAAGACGTGGTGATGGTAAATAGCGAAAGAAATTTCGAAGGATCGCAGGGCGTTCATATTCGGGGCCTAGCAATCCAAGATTTGTGATTGATTGAAGTGCTTTCACCCTGAGAATGAAGACAATACGATACCTCGAAATGTCAGTGACTAATTACTAGTTGACAAAACGAAACGTCCCATAAGACGTGACTCCTGTACAACACTTCTGTAATAACCTCATGTCTCGTATTAGAGAAGTTTCTTGTTACGTTAAGCACACAAGGAACTTTTGTTGCAGTTTTGATGTTTTGCTGACCGTGCATCACAGTATAATATGAGCAACTGACCAACTTAATGCACAAATTCCTGTTTTATAATAAGTTTATTATATTCCTCTACATGTTTCGAGCACTGTTGTGCTAATCATTAGGAGGTCAAATTGTATTATACAGCATCTGGTATCATCACACTCTGTAGGTGGCCGTCCGGTACGCAGATTGAGAGTGGACTTGTAAGTTTATTATATTCCTCTACATGTTTCGAGCACTATTGTGCCCATCATCAGGAGGTCAAATTGTGTTACACAGCATCTGGTATCGTCACACTCTGTAGGTGGCCGTCCGGTGCGCAGGTTGAGAGTGGACTTGTAAATTTATTATATTCCTCTACGTATTTCGAACACAACAGTGCTCGAAACATGTAGCGGAATATAATGAACTTATTATAAAACACGAGCTTGTGCATTAAGTTGGTCAATTGCCAAGATTTTGTTGTAGCGTGTTATTAAACCTTATTATACTGATAATTAGTTCGCTTGGAATACCAAAAATGAGATGGGATTTCGGAAGGAACTTGCAGTATGGCCTGCATAGATTGAGCACATCAGTTACTGAGTGACGAATATATTAACGTCTATTTATCTCCCACTTCAAACACAAAATGAGTTGTTGCGTTCATTAATTATCTGGCATAAACTGGTACAATGTATTCTTGCATAGAAATGAGACAAGTCGATTGTATCGCCTTTATTTCTGTGAAGATTCATAATGAACCTTGTAAATAATCAACTTGACGCACAATTTTTCATGTATGTTTATTTCTGTTCTCTACATGTTTCGGGCAGCCATGTACCCGTCATCATGAGAATTATTGTATCAATGCGACACCTGGTTTATGTCACTCTGTGTAGATGGCCGTCCGGTATACATTACTTACAAGGATCATACCAGTATACACGGTCAACAAAACATAAAATTCATAACGCTGTCAATGTAATTTCCGGTTAGAACACGTCTAAAAACACGAAATAAATTAAAGCTGCTTTAATAAGTCTTTTCGCTGCAAACTGACTTTGAGCTTGAATTTCGTGATAGATTAAGCCCAAACTTTGTACTGAACTATATGAAACACATAGTGTCCCTTTTAGGGCAGGGGACTGAAATGGTGACTTTCTGATTTCACGGCACGTTTTGCACTGGCTCTTACCGGTACGAGTGCGTATAAAGTATTGTCTACAGCTGAGGGGTGAGATTAAGAATCCCTGTACAAAGTTCAACAAAGATTTTACATTCTCTGAACCGTGCATCGTGATACATATAAGTGATAAGACCAAAAAGATGCACACTTTTTCTCATTAATTTATTCTAATTCATCTATACTCTACATGTTTCGAACAAATAAATGTTCATCATCAGGAGGTTATTTCTGTGCACGCAGCATGCACTATTTTACAGTGCATCTATGGGGTGTCTAGCCGCTAAAACGATGTGATTGGAATCACAATCGCACCTCACAGATGCACTGTAAAATACTGTATGCTGCGTGTACAGAAATAACCTCCTGATGATGAACATTTATTTGTTCGAAACATGTAGAGGGTAGTTTAAATGGAACAAATGAATGAGGAAAAGCGCGGAATTTGTTGGTCTTTCTCACGTATATCCAACGGAGGTATTTATCATTTATGTGTAAATTTTTTGTGCCACAAAGTAGGCTCTTACAAAAACACAATAATCCAGTTGTAAATCCAGATTTTTGAGTGGCGTCTTGCGTTTCCCGTCACTTCTCACACTCCTGTTCTACAGTTACCATTACAACCGAGTGATTGTCATTTCATTTCAACTGTATTTTCCCTTCTTCATTTTGTCATAACAGTAATACACACTGCCCCCTCATCATTTTGACACGGGAGTTGTGCACATTGCCTTCCCGCCATGTTGTCTTACAATAACACGCATAACTGTCCCCTCATTTGGTCACTGGATTTATACACGTTGCTTGTCCCCCATTTTGGTGTACAGTAAGACACATTTCCGTCCCCTCAAAGTCATTCGATTAATCATTTTCGCAGTTACGACGTTAAAGTGCAATGGTACTAATGCTTGCTCATAAATTGTTACCAGAGCGTTGATCCCTTCCTATAGAAAGTCACGTCAAATTAACATAAGGTCGAAGATCCGCGAAACAATACAGGGACATAGATGTGCCTTATTTGCGTGGCCTACTTTATTCTTCGGAGTAACGAGTTGAGGCCTGCCTGATAGCAGACATTTTGCCTAAACTGCGCTCAGTTCCGTAGAGGAAGGGAGTACAGTCTTGTTGCATGTAAAGTATTTTTTCATCAAGTTATCAAAAAGAAAGAGAAAAAAAGACAAGAATACGAGATTTTCAGTTAATAATTATTTTACTCTTGTAGATGTCCCCACTTTCAGCAGTCTATAAGAAAGGTGTGGATTATTTTTTCAAGTGGAAGAGGACAGACGACTATTCCAAACAGTTTCTTCTGTACCACACTTATCTTTCAACTTGACCCCAGATGGTGGGAGCATCATGAAGGTACGTAGGTTCCAGTCAAGGAAGTACTTCATTGGTTGAGGGAGGACCAGGAAAGGCGTTTGTTATTGCCAGTTCCAACAACTAGATTCCTTTTACCGACTGCGTCCAGATTATTTCCTGTAATTGACGAAAATTTGAAAACCTCTGGGTTTTTTTTTTGTAGAAATTGGCAGGATGATGCAGAAAACTTCTCTTCTCCACGTGATTTCAGCCTTCCACCGCGAGACAGGCTACAACTGCGTTCTTCTGGGCTGTTACTTAACGAGTATTGGTAATTTCTTTCCAACGTTTCGGGACAATCAATTGGTTCCATCTTCATGGGACAAGAAGGTCCCGAAATGCCGGTAAGGAATTACCACTACTCGCTGCGTAATAGCTCAGAAGAGCGCTGTTCTCTTCACTTCGCCAGGTACTATTGCAGTGGTAAGGTCTGAGCGGGATGGACGTAATGGGAATGAAGCCTAGCACGCATGGGGAAGTACAGAAATATATGCAATAGTTGGTAGAATCCCTGAAGAGAAGATAGCATTTGGAAGTCTTGGATGTGAAAGGCGGATAATGTCTAAAACGTATATAAAAAAATAATATGTGAATCTGTGGGCTGGATGTGACTGGTAGGAGTGCAATGACTGACTTATGTGCGAGTTATAGATCTTCAGTTGACTTGAACAGTGGAGGTTGCTGTCATGAGTAGCCGAACACGTGCCTTTTTCTAAGAAGTGCCGTGTTTCCTGACAATTGTGAGCTAGTACATTTCTAATACTTTAGAGCATTATTAGTTGGAGTCATCTTGCGTTAATTTTAAATGTTTGCCATTTTATCCGTGAACTGATATTTACTGTGTGACCACAACTCTGAAGCTGAGATATCTCACTTATTAAAATGAATATACTACAGGTTTTTTTTATATTCGTGGTTCCGTGCATCGTAATTCTAAGTTGAAGAAATCCAACAAGAAGCAACAGTATGCAGATATTTATTTACTGCTAAATTACTCTACATGTTTCGGGCGTCCATCGCGCCCATCATCAGGTGTACGTAACACTGTAGTTGCAACCTCTGGTACAAATCATACTATCTGGGGAGTAAGATTCCTCAAACATGACCAAATAAGTCCTTATTTGGTCGTTACCAAGAAGGAAGCATCAGCCAGCAGGAATTATCCTGTTGTGTATCCAGTATTTGACATGTAAGCTATACGCGGAAACTGCAGTAACAACATTATGATTCGGAAAAGAAACTTTTCTGCTCAGGTGACCGAATCTCCATCGGAAGGTAGCACATACGCACAGGTGAATTACAGAGTGTAGGAGAGAATCCTAATGGTCTCTTAGTCTGGACGATCGAATTCTCGCACGGCTGTACGGACTGAGAGATTCTTGTCGAATTTTCGACGATAGGTGATTTTAATACTCACCCACAATCGAAATTTATAACCAAATGGAAAAAGAACTATACAGGTAAAGTAACACCGAGTCTTTTTCGGATCTTTGCATCCTGGAACCCTCTCAGATCATCATACTATTTAAGTCATGTGGCCACTTCTGCTGTTTACAAATGTACATCTACAAGTAAAGAGAAGAAATAACTAGTAGTTGAAATAATTATGTTGTGATTTTTCCTACAACTTTTACCTGAAACTTTTCTAAGTCCAAAAGATATTCAACAGAATGTTCTGACTTTGCGTAGATCTTCTCGTAAAATGTCTGTTATTTTGATCTATCTTAACCAAATCGGATTTTCGCGAGTGTCGAATAAAACATCTCAATATAGATAATGAAAGTCCACCTATCCGTAACGGAATTTATCTATGCACAGAGACAGACAAACAGACAGACATGCGGTCGGACATACGTGACGAAATTAATTGTCTTTTTCACAACCATGCGAAAGTATCTACAAATTGAATTTTCCCTTTAAAATACTACCTAAAGTCCAGGAATTCCAAGCAACACAACAGAAGTACAATTTAGTGTAAAAACTGCCTACTGTTTTCGTTGGTACTTCGAAGGCTCTGCGTATTATAGAAATCAGCAAATTACGCATCACATATTTGTGCGAAATTTGTGCTCTTAGCGTCTGTGTTTTGGCAGTGAATTGGGCTAATTCTTATTTATTCCCGTAGTTATAGGGATTTCAAGATTAACTCCCTCAGCCAATGAATTTGCAACGTAATACAAACGGCTGATTACGCATCAAAATTTCAAACACCGAACTTTTTATTGGAGGAACAAGAAGTGAGTACCGCACTTCTGTATTGTCTTACCTCCAATTGGAATGACAAATTAGAACTTGATTTCTTACTGCTGGGTTAGAAGTCAAGAACTTGGAGAAGAAATAAATGTTTTTCCCTTGTTTGGGCTGCAGAAACAAGTTGCTGTTGACTGTGCTTCTTTAAAGCAGCTCCAGAGGCCTGCTGTGGGTGGAACCAATGTTTGTACAGTTTTATAGTCTTTATGTCCCCTAATGTCGTGAATACCTTAAGGTCTCTAAATTCTTCCCTTCTCATACGTGTCACCCCCTTTCTTCCGGATTTGTTAAAACACTTAGTGTCACCAGGGTTTCTGCAGAAATATTCGAAAATATAACAGTGGGCATCACAAGTTATCAGCTGTAAATTGTGCAAGAGTTTAAAGGGGTTATAACCTCCGTCAAGGGCTCTCGTTGATAGTCTACCGTCTATTTCTTATGCAGAATTGAAAGTTGGTCTTCAAGCGAGCTAGGTAAAGGAGAAAGTGTGATGCTCGGGTTGTACCCGTTCCCCACTGCCACAACCGCTGCTGTTTGTTCGGCCAACTCCACCACCACTCAGTCCGTGCCCTACTTTGGCTCAGGCAGGATGCAGAAACTTGGACGTCGGCGTTGCAGTGCCAATTTCAAGTCTAGCGCCGCCGTCATCTTAACAATCGAAGTCCGAGCCAAAACGGGAAAATATTTTGTTAAAAACTACGATTTTTTTGCGGGTGTAATTTTTGAAGGCGCCTTCCGGAATTAACATCGAGCGATTTTTATTTGATGTTGTTTTCTTCTAGAATCGTTCGGCGTGAGTGTAATGGTGGAAAGGAGAAATTATCAGAGAAGTATAATCTGAAGTTGTTACGTTTCGAACCTGAGTAATGAATAGAGGTTTTCTTATTTGTGTCGACTAGTTAATGTTGCTTTAAGAAATTTTTAATTTCGTCGTATCTCGGTGTTAAACGATTTGTCAAGATCATACAATAGTTACCAGGAAGTGATATTTGTTTTTAAGCATATCGTCATGTTTTCCTTATAAGAAAGTTACCATTGAATATTTGACTGACAACTGTGAATGTTTTATTTCTCTTTGGACTTAGTAAAATTTATGCATAGGACTGAAAAACTGTTTAAACTATACAATAATATATCAGCCGCAAATACCTATGTCAGCTCCTACAATAGGATATATGCAATAAAAAAAGAAGTGAGATAGAACTTGGAATATTTCCTGAATCATAATCCAGCCTTGTGCTAATTTTGTTGCTGATTAGTATTCGTACAATGTGAAAACTGACTCAGTATATTGAAATTACCTGCAGCATCCAGCGACAGGACAAGCGAAATATCTCAGTATATGATTTAAGAATTACACGGAAGTTGTGGCTGTGGTGACTTCAACGCCTGTACAAGACTGAAACTTTCTGAATAATCGCTTGTTATTACAGAATAGGAATTATTTTTGTATAGGTACCATTATCTCATATCCTTAATAGAAATACGAGGAAATACTGAATCACCGAAACGAAGATGCCTGTGGTGTCAACACATGGACCTGCTGGAGTCTGACTTAGTCTTATCAGGTTGCGGTTTCATTATTTGTGACATTCAATGGCTGCAGGAGACGTGGTGAGTGTGTTAGAGGGAGCTGAACAGGACAAGTGAGTGAGTGAGTGAATATTACCAACTGTGCGAATGGTTGTTTGTTTGGAAGCAATACTGGTGGATTCTTGTGGTGGTGTGTTCAAAAGCGGAGTCAAAGGAGGAATGTACATTTGCCATCATCGACAGGATAATGACATCTTATCATCCAGAAAGGTTTGTAAGAACGACTTATATTTTTGATACTGTGGGTTTCCTTGTCAAATAGCCTGCCTGGTTTGACTCTTATTTTTTTTTCTCTATAACACTTCCGCCATAATGCACTGATTTCGCTTACTCTCACCGATTTTAATACAACTGCGATCATGCGTTTTCCAACTCAGAGTAGTGGTGACATCAGCGGTTCCATTTTATTTCGCCATTTACATTACGTGATAAATAAGAATTTACTATTATCGAGCTGGTGGTGTTAGCCATAATCCGTGCTGGTAATTGAATGACTGCTACACTTTGATGTATATCTAAGTAGCCTTAATTATTTTACTCCTTATGGATTAGTTCAATGTCCGACGTAATTGCTCCTGTTAGAAAAGAGGATAATTTCACAATATAAAGCCCTTATCAACTCTACTTAGTTTCTTTTAACGCTCAGCACCTTCAGTGTGGTAAGTCTGGCTTTCTTCGACAGCAGAGTAATTTGTAATACACTTAAACCAGCTTCTTTGATAAAAGTGTATCCAACTTGAGAAACGTATTTGATATTCAGAGGATCGTGCATCGTGATATATCCTTATAATTAAAGCCAAAGAGATGCACTATTTCTTAAATTTATTTGATAAAGTACACTACATGTTTCGGACAGGTCCACTGTCCATCATCAGGAGTATCTCAACACTGTATACTCGCAATAGGAAGCTAGCAGACAGCTAAAATAACTAGTGTGACAAACACCTATTGCGTGTTTACAGTGTTGAGATACTCCTGATGATGGACAGTGAACCTGTCCGAAACATGTAGAGTACTTTATCAGATAAATTTGAGAAATAGTGCATCTTGTTTGCTTTTATTATAAGAAAGTAAGAATTGAGAAAAGTATTATTGGCATAACTTATGGTGCGGTTCTTAATATTGCAAGTAGCGAGCAAAATCTGAGCATATTTAATTATTTAACTTGTGATTAGTATCTATTTACCTCACAGACAGGCTAGTTTATTGAATTTGTGTTCAAATATAGCCGTCGATTTTGCATGGTAGAGATGTAATACAGTTCTGTGAAAACTAAAGATTGTGTATGGAGAATCTTCTGTTAAGGACTCATAACAAGTAAGAAAATTACGATACTCCTGGAATGTCCTGTAGTCGTTAAGAGATGCCATTTCCTACTAGAGGATGTGTCCCAAACTCACTTTCTGTGATTTTATCTAGGGTTTGGCGTTGTACTGCTATAATGAATGGCGTTTTTGTTATTGGATTATGAGTGTCAGAACAATTTTTTTTTGTAAACCGGACATGTTTATGAACTTTAATGTACATATATATTGCCGTCCGTCTCTCCTGAGTGGTCTGGCGAAATGTCAGTAGGAAGTTTTCCACTTCATTCGAATATGGAGAGCCAAAAATTATTTTCACTTAATTTTAAAATTTGATTCATTCACTAAATGAACACACGATACAAAGTACCGATATTCCATGAAACCTAAATGAGTATTTTGACGTTTTGCTGACCGTGCATCTCAGTATATTTATCTCAGTAATTAACCAACTTGATGCACAAAATTTCTGTTTTACAATAAGTTTATTTCATGCCTCTGCGTGTTTCGAGTACATGTGCTCATCATCAGGAGGTCAAAATTGCATTATACAGGCTCTGGTATCATCACACCTATAGGCTCTGGTATCATCACACCTATAGGTGTGATGATACCAGAGGCTGTGTAATGCAATTTTGACCTCCTGATGATGAGCACATGTACTCGAAACACGCAGAGGCATGAAATAAACTTATTGTAAAACAGAAATTTTGTGCATCAAGTTGGTTAATTACTGAGATAAACTAAATGAATACGTTGCCCTTAATGTATGCAAATTGGGTGTTACTCACTTTGGAAAATGTTACCAGGCCTGCGAAATGTGTAGCCTAATTCATAAATGTAGTATTATTATCACTTTACTGTTAACTGCACTTGTATTTAATTCGCAGTCATGCAAACGCGACATATGTAAGGGTAATTATGTGGATTTTGCTACCTGTGTGCACTTAATCTCAGTTTTACACACTTTTGCATTTCCCTTGGTTGATTGCAGTGAACTGTGGTACCCAAGATGGAAAGGAACTTTCACTTTCCCACCAGGATTCCACCTACAAGTCATCGCCATTTTGTGTATGGAACGCGCACTCATTTCCTTTTCATCCGTCGCCCTTATTTTAACTTGACATTTGGTACAAATATTCAACAGCTGTGCACATGAGAAGTTACAAAACTCGTACATTTTATTGCTTAAAATAATCTATGCCCACTGTCGTGTCTTGACGTAAAATTATTATAAAAAGCAATCTATTTGATGTCTGCAAGTATTAAAACTATGGCGGCTCTGTGGCAGTAAATATGGGGATTATTTCTGTTGCTGCATTGTTAAGTATACAAGACCTGATACTGTTAATTATTTTATACGAATTTAATGTTTGGGTCTGGCAGCACACAAACTTCTGTATATTAGTTAGTGGTAGAGAAGTCAGTCTTCTTCTTTGGTATTTTTTTACTCAGTTTTTCAAAAATGTAATTAGAAGATGATCTAAGATGGGCACTGTTAACAGATAGAAAACTGAGACAGAATAATATAGAAATGTGTATGGTATTGCATATTTCGTTATAAAAACAGTGCAGTTTTTAGATAATTCCGAACCAACAGCAGGTACTCTAACTAGTGTAATACAAGATATGGGCACGAAATACACGATGTAGTGACTTTGAGAGTTTGTACAACCAGTCGCTAAACATTGCCTTCATTGTTCCTCTTTGTTATGTTGCATGTCACTTGTAATCCTCTTTCTTTCCTCATCCTGCCCATCAACGCCCTTATGTGACCCCAAGCACATTTATGCCAAACACTTCGTTGAAAACTGTGCATCTGTCATCAAAATACGTGAAAATGTGGAAGCAAAATTCTGCAACTTTTTCGATTTAAGGAAAACTTTATTTTTGTACATATAATGTATGAGAAATTTACATACACAGACTACACACTCCTTACAGTACATGGACTCGATGCTGGTGACTGTGTTCCAAGGACCCCGGACCCCTTTCAAAATAAACTACCTTGCTTCTTTTCAGGTCATGTTTTAGCCAAAGTCTATACCTTATGTGCATGAAATGTCCAGCAAATTGCATTCGTACCTCACACTGTCTTATTTTAAAACTTACTGATCCTTTTTTTTAAGTACACCAAAATTACATACCTTAAAACGTACTTGCACATACTTCTAGCTGTGGTATGCATGTATTTTGTACATTTGCTTCATAATCTTTAAATGTTTGTGCACAACGTCGAGATTTCTAGCACTTCTTGAATTAGAATTGTACAAAATGAGTTAGAATTGCTGATGAGACCTTCGCTTTTCTGGGATGTTACGGAGCTTAGATGGGACTACCATTCTACGCTGTGTAACATCCCAGAAGAACGAAGGTCTCATTTACACCGCAGCGGAAGCCTGAAATCAAGCATAGTTAACATTGTTGCCATATTTTCTGTCTTCGTGTTGATATATATTAACCTTCAGAGTTGAAACCCTGGAAAGATGGCCTTCTGATGCTGAGAGTACTCAATGTTATGTGGAGGTAAGATACTGCGCATTAAATATTTCTCACAAATACAGTCTAAATCAGCGTTCATGAAACAAGTTATTGGTTACACTGACCACTGTAACATATGCACGTAAGCACAGTTGTACCTAAACTTATGAAACTGGTCTCTTGTGTTAGCCTTTCGTCTATGGGAAGTTGGCTCCTTTTAGCCTATTTTGAATCCTTAAAATGGATAAAATTTGTTTTAAGAGACGACGAAGCTGTCAGCTGCCAGTGTCTTCCCTTTCAACGTTTGGCATTTTGACCAGTTTATACTAAAAGTGGCATGAAATGATATCACTGGATGCCACCTCAACGCCATACTTCTTAATTTTATATAATCGGTAATAATCATATGAGAGCTTAAAGTCAAGTGTAGCTTCTCGCCGAGCAGTGGTTTTTTGTATAAAGTATCAATATCGCTGCTTAGTGAAAATGTTCATTGGCTTTCTGTCTGATGGCGAAAAATGGTAAGCTATCGGAGCTACGCATGTGGAATTTGGTGCGGGGGTAGTTCAGTAACATACTTGTTCATTGTGGACGCTTGAAATATTGTTTGTATGTCAACAATAACAACCATGATGACGATGCTAAACTTCGAGATTGTAAAGGATAAATTTGGCAATTTGTACGTACAAGAAGCAGTCCGTAAGTCATAAGTTCTTCACGAAAATGAAATAAAAATTAGAGTGGGGGAGTAGACCTGTTTGAGTAAATGTCTGTGCAGTAGAAAGAAAGCTTTATGACATGTGTTTTGACCGCTTCATTTTAGGTTCGGGTGCTGTCACCATGTCGGCGAATGGAACTGACGGCTAGGGCCTTGTTTAACTTGAAGAAAAGCGTGTAGTGTTGGATTCTAAAAAGCTGTACATTCGTAGGTCCATATTTTGCTTCTTTCACGTACGATTGCATGAGTTTCAATTTAAAAAAATAACTCTTTGTGAATAACAGTTAAACTTGCTGGAGGCAGAATAAATTATTTCCTTTCGGTGAGCACATTAGCAAATATAATTAGCAGTAGAATTATTTGAAATCATTTAAAAAAGAAACGTTTGCCGTTAAGCTTCGTGCGATTTATAATCCGTGCATTATTCGAATGAATATATGAATATATATATATATATATATATACAGGGTGTTTCACGACTTTAGGGCATAACTGCAGGAGGTGATTTCCTAGGTCTTTGTGATCAAAAAAGTTCATATAAACATGTGTCCGATTTTGGACGG
>Ga0136643_10008783_pt1 | contig 14811 bp, 9 predicted proteins | sample TergutLab28metaG_FD_96883 | JGI IMG/M metagenome (GOLD analysis project Ga0136643, IMG submission 96883) | Labiotermes labralis P1 segment gut microbial communities from Petit-Saut dam, French Guiana - Lab288 P1 (version 3) (version 3) | ecosystem: Host-associated > Arthropoda: Insects >... | reverse complement strand
CGTCCCTCCTAGCTCCAAATATTCTCCTCAACACCATGTTCTCAAACACCCTCAGCTTCCTTTCCTCCCGCAATGTCAACGACCAAGTTTCACACCCATACAAAATAACAGGCAGAATTATAGTTCTGTATATCTTGATCTTTAAATTTTTGGATAGCAACCTGGAAGACAAAAGATTCTGCACCAAATGATAGCAAGCATTTCCCGACCTCAGTCTGCTCTTAATTTCTTCTGCAATAGAATTTTGATTTGCTCACACTGTGAATTCGTCCTGCATTCTGATCTTGAGACATGACCATGTACTTAGTTGATTTGCAGAACAGATTTCAAAATTAAATGCACTGTGTTGCAGGTATTATTTTCATCTTACATGCAGAAAACCAATCGGTTCAACAAGCCTGCTGATAGGGCACTTCTAATCACTGATAGTAACATCTATAAACTGGAAACCAAGAAGTTCAAAGCTATGAGGAAGGGATCACCAATTGCAGAAGTATGTATGATATGGCCTTTGTTTGGTTTTGCTAGGCATCACATTTAGGTTCACATTATCTTGTCATGCTTCATGGTTATACCACGAGGAAGTCTTGTGAAAAGTGACTGCATATTTCACTGAGAAACACTTTGTTTCTTGAGATGAGCATAAATTAGTAATTGCACGATTATTGATCCCCCCCCAAAGCACAACATCCCTTGGTTGGCCAGGGCCTCCCTATTATTGAGGCTTCACGATCACACTCAGGCACACCACACCCAGAAGGACTCCTTCGTGCAAGTGATCAGCCCAACGCAGGGACCTGTACCTGACAACACACACAACACCTACAAGAGAAAGACATCCATGTCCCCAGCGGGATTCAAACCCTCAATCTCAGCAAGTGAACAGCCACACACCCAAGCCTTAGACTGAATGGCCAATGGGATGGGCAGTTATTGTACTTAATTGCTATTAGAACAGATTTGAACCTCCAAGTTTAATTCGCAGAGTTTGCAAGACTGTCACAGTGATGTTGCTGAGGGTTCATTTCTTCTGGGTTGTGAAGCTGTGTGGATGGATGAATGGTTGCCAACATTTCAAATATTTTATTACCTTCATATTCAAGGGTTGAGTAGTGCAAGAAGAGTTCTGCTTGAACTGCTTTACCCCTCAAGAAAAAGGCACTACCATCCTTTGAAACATTACTTGATCCAGTGACATGGTGTCACATGGATCCAAAGTTTGTCAGATATCATATTGAAGCATTACATGTTCATGGTACTTGTAGTTTCTAACATATGAAAGTTGTTCTTTACGAAATATGTAGGTGTGATTATGCTCTTGTTTCCATGTAAAATTATGCTTACCTCGCTTGAATGGTTCCTTACTTAGCGTCATCATACTGGAAGCCAAATATTGCCTTTATATGGCTGCCATATTGAAGTTTAACATTACACGAAGTAAAAATGTAGTCACATCTTCAGACATTATTGTAAAACACAGTTTCAGAACCTTACATTAAATGTCATTAACATCACACCTTAAATGTTTTTTTTTTTTTGGTATTTGAAGGGATAAAGTCTACAGGTAGGGCATGTTCCATTGGCATGATACTTTTACCTAAGGTCATGGAAACTTCATTGGTTTAACGGTTACTGTGGAGGAACGGGCTGCCTGAACATGACACCTTGTTGAAGTAGAACTTCCCCTTTATTGTTCAGTTTCAACAATCTGTGAAATTCTCGCCATTATTTTTCTTAAGTTTAATGTTTACATCCACTGTTCCCAAAATAATTTTGAAGTGAGGATTTCACTGCAATAAGGAATGTAGGTCATACATATTTCTGACAAAGTTTGATGCAATTTTGTTAGATAAATGTTTCAAGCACTGTAAGTTTTTTTTGATATACTTGGTGTTGATATTGTTATTTATGTATATGTGTAAGCATAACTAGGAACTTAATGTCCTCAGATAATGTAGGATAAATTTTCCCCTTATATATCTTCACCATTCATTCATTCCACAGGCATGTGCAGAATGCAACGATTCCTTGCCGTTCTCAGGAGCTTCTTCCATTCATCTCTGTTACATACTTTTCCCTGCCACCCTTCAACAACTATTCTTCCATCCTCTCTCACCTCATCTTGCCATCTATTTCTTGGTCTACCTCTCAATTTTGTTGTTCCCAAATTCATATGTAAACCCTTTTGGGAATTCTGTTTTCTTCCATTCCTCTCTGTTATGTATTTTTTCCTGCCACCCTTCCCCACCAACTATTCTTCCATCCTCTTTCACCTCATCTTGCCATCTATTTCTTGGTCTGTCTGTCTCAATCTTGTTGTTCCCAGATTCATGTATAATACCCTTTTGGGAATTCTATTCCATTCTCCCTACACGCCCAAACCAATGTAATCTATTTAACCTTATTGTCTCTATTATAGTAGGTTTTTTAACTCTTGCATAAATTTCTATATTGGTTAATATCCTTCAATATATCTTCACCATATATTTTCTTATTTGCCTGGCTTACCATATTTGTATGGTTGCATGTATAAGCTGATCTGTATGCGGCTGTTCTGAAAGATGTAACTGTAAGTTGACTTGTTGTAGGTGACAGGATTAAGTTTGAGCCCAGGAAGGGATCAGCTGTTGGTAATTCACTCAAACAAAGGTAACGACCTAGTAGTGGCCCTGTATACTGGATCGTCTGATGAGGACCGAGTGGGAGAAGTGGTTGGAATCCTATGCCATCGCTACCAACAGTAAGTTCACAGATACTGTTGAAAGAGTAACATGGAAGTCATTCTGTATTTCCCACGGCTTTTGGCAAGCGCATGAAATTAGAAATATGATGAGAAATTACCGTAGATGGAACTTCTACTTAGGTAATAAGTTGTTCTGAACACAATAACAGTAGTTGCTATACTAGTGTTAACACAACCCATAATTCCTGTAATCCAAGATGCCTTTGTATTTATGGTTACAAGAAATAGAATGAGTTTTAGGTTATAACCACTTGCAAACTAGTCCAGAACACTATTCAGTCACTGGAAATGTGTTTCCTTCTGCAGTTGTAGATTCACATTAACTATACAGTGATACCTTGGCTAACGAAGATAATTCGTTCCGGAATCACATTTGTTAGCCGAAATCTTTGTTAGCCGAAACGTGATTTCCCGTAGGTACGTCTCGAACGTAACCAACCCAGTCGGGTTGATCAGTCTACCCTGTGTGATGTGGTCAGCTCATTTCTTTGTCGCACACATACCGACGGAAAAGATAAGCTCCTGGAATGGCCCAACTGTTCATGTTTGCTGCTTTATGTTAGCGCATGCATCCACTAAAACATTCGTTAGCTGAGTCTAAAAAACAGCTAAAAAAATCTTCGTTGGCCAAAAAATTCATTAGCAGGCTCACTCGTTAGCCGAGGTATCACTGTATATAACAATAACAACTCAACTATTTGTAGAACTGTAAATCTTCAGTAGGAAAGCAGGCTTAATGAGTTCTACCCAGAACACCTGGCTTTCTGCTAAAAATATTTCTTCAGATGGTTTCTTGTCATGCTAAGCCTGAACCACGTTGATTGTCAGATTGCGCAACATGGAGCTGAAGGTGACGGTCAGCAGTCAGTTCCAGTGCATGCTGGGTAACAAAAGCAGGCCCGTCCGTGTGGAGGTATGCCCAGAAGTTCAGGCACCCAACTTCAAATCCGGGAAAGACGCAGCCATAGTGTACGCTGTTCCATCAAGCTACGCCGTAGTCGGTGGTGGTGATCGGAATGGGCAACAGAACAACCACAAAATTGGATGGAGAGCATGAGAGGGAGTTTCAGTATCTGTTGACAAGTGAGATTTAAGAGTAATAATATGGTATGTAGTTATGTTTTGCTGCCAGCAATTACAAGAGCAAATAATGAATGGAAAAGATGACCCAAATAGTACTGCTCTGTAGTAGTCCAAGCAGTATTATTTTTCTTCTTTTGTCATATGTCCATATTTTTATTTTACATTTACAAGATTAATGGTGCAGAAAATGCATGTGTTCTGGAATGTTTACACCATGTTATCAGGAACTGTTTGCATTGCAACGCAGCAACACCGCCGTGAGAACTCCAAAATCTCGCATTAGCAATGCACTTTTGACATTATTGCAATGACAACCACAGTTTGGTATGTGTTAGGTAAAGTTTATTCTTCCAGTGATTAGATGTTTTGTATATGAGATACTGTCACTTGTTTTGTTAGTGACATATTTGAAATAAAGTGTAATGCCAACTTGATGCAAGAAGGTAATTTTTATTGATGTATTCTTAGCTCTACATGTTTTCGGTACATATGCCCTTCATCAGGAGCATTAGATGTTGAGTTGCAGCTTACAGTTTTCTGCACCGAGTTTTTGGATGGGTGGTGGTCTTGAGAGACGCTGCGTAGGTTGTGTGTATGGTGTGGATGGTGCCGTGCATCGCACTGTACACACGACCTACGCAACGTCTCTCAACACCACCACCCATCCAAAAACTCGGTGCAGAAAAACCATATGCTGCAACTCAACATCTAATGCTCCTGATGATGGGCGTATGTACCAGAGCTAAGAATACATCAATAAAATTGCCTTGTTACATCCAAATGGCATTTCACATTATTTCATGAGGAAGATGCACAGTCAAACAACCCTCTAGTGACATATTTGTTAACTCTGGGAAGGAAACCTTGTTTGTTGTTCTCAAAACAGTTGATATGATTACTGTCAACAATTAGTGTGTGAATGTTTCAGTTAGTGAAAAAAAAACAGCTGTTCTTTTTTGTAACTTAACTGAGATTCTTCTCAGTGTCCTGTCCCTTTATTAGTGACGTGGAAAGAGCTGAATTTTTGTACCTGGTTTTCTCTTTCTAAGCTTTAGAGCCCATATGAAACATGCTGTAATATAAGTTGATATTATTGAATTGATTTGTCTTGTTAATTTTCATTACTTTTCTTAATGGTTAAACTTCACAAAAAAAAATTGTATATTAGTTTCCTTGATGTTTATGTAGTGTTTGTATTATAAGAATACTTTCCAAAGATTAGTTCTATGTCACTTGAGATTTTGTTCCTCTCAGTTTTCTCCAGATCTCTAAAAAGTTTTAAAATCCCTTTAATATAAAGACTATAGTTTCCGTGTTACATCACCAATTTTAACATAAGTATATGATAACGATTCCAGTCGTTTTGGGATGCCCCAGAAGACTGTAACCTGAAATTTTTGGAACCTTCATCAGCATTGCTGCGAGAATGTTAAATCTCACATGGTTTGTGTTGCTGTGTGGTTGTTATGTTGGTAAACCTTTAAGTAGTGCAAGAGTGATGTTACGGCAATATGGTGTTGGGTCAGTTCAAAGTATTCACGGTTTAATTTACAGTGTTTCCAGTAACACGTTGTTCAGTACGTAAAATGTATTTAAAAAATGCGTTCATAATTTAACGTCGAAGAGTTCAAAGAATATGTATTTAAAATATATAATTTCACTGTAATTTATTTGTATAAATTATATTTTTGTTTTATGCAACAATGAAGCTTGTATTTTAATGTTGAGAGATGAATTTTGTTCACCTGACACAGTTGGCATTTAATTGCAAGTGCAGACTGACCATGATCATCCATATGATCTTGGTCCCCTTTATTTGGTTATGATTTCGAAGTGCTTTGCTCTTATCTGGTGTATAATGGCCCACTTGCAAAAGTGAACTATAAATTAAGTTCAAGTCTATTTGACAGAAATAGCTGTAAGAGGCAAGTAAACACAATGCATTCCAGATATAGTGTGCACTCAGTGTTAAGGAACAAGTGGTAGCACTGTCTACCCTGTAGAATTAATTTTGAAGATTATCATCATATTTGAGTTGTCTGTGATGATGTGACACCCTAAAACGTCAGTTTTGTGAATCGCACCAGAGATTTGTGAATTGTGATGATGAGGGATGTTCAGAATACACAAGTCTCTAGGGAATTCCTGAACGCTACACGCAACATAACAATTTTAAGTTTTTCTGACAGAAAACACAAATTAATACAGATATGTTTCATTTTGCCATAATTCAGATGTCATGCTGAAAGAAAATGTGACACAACAAATAAGGAAAATTATCTTTAAGTTCCTGTCAGGAAAGTCTGTATTTGTGTTATGTTTTCGTTGCATCCAAGTGATAAACAAAGGAATATCCGTCCATCCTTTTGTTTTTAAAGATTATTACTGAGGTGATTACAGTCTGGTCAGGACAGTTTTATTCATTTTATGTATTATGTACTTAAAAGGTGTAATGATCCAGTATTTTTACATTGATTTTGGGTGTTGCAAAAGAACAGTTCATTCCCTTGTTGTTTCACTTGAAATTTATTGTACTACATGTAAGTAACGTAACCATGAACAAAAAAATGGTAAATCAGTAATGTCAATCGAGCCTTTCTCTGTTCAGCAACGTGAACGGCACCGGGAGTGCTGGAGTGAGTTGACACATGGTTTGTGCACCTGTTTAGAGACTGATGTCTAAAGACATAAAACGTAAGAACACAGACTTATAATTACCACATATTCTAAAATAACTGCCTTATAGGAGACATTGCCTGCTGTGAAGATTCAAGTAGGACATAAATTGTGCACCAAATGTAATGTCATTCCCCCCCCTCTTAGTTTGTTATTTTAAAATCAAATAGTTGCCCTGTTAGTTTATGGTGTAATTCTTATATACAAAGGAAAGTACGCTATTTGCATGGATCTGGTGTCGGGCAGTTACACATTACGCTTCGACAGTATTTTGCATTTAAACAACTTACTGTTGGATTCAGGCATGACAGCACATAAAAAATGACCCTATAAATTCATTTTATATATTTAGACAACAAGGAAATTTACCGCGTTTTTAAGGCATGCTACATATTCCCTGTTTCATCTTCCACAAAACGCCATTTTTTTTCAAAATGATATTTTTTGTTGTTTCAATATGTTTTTCAAAAACCACATCCTAGAATTTCAATACCAACTCAGTTGATTAAAGGTTAATAATTATATATATATGTATGTGTGTGTGGGTCGGGTAGCTCAGTCGGTATAGCGACTGACTACGGGCTGGACGGTCCAGGATTGAATCCCGGTGGGGATGAGATTTTCCGCACCCATCCAGACCAGGCCTGGGGCCCACCCAGCGGGCTGGATGGTCTGGAATCGAATCCCGGTGGGGACGAGATTTTCCGCACCCGTCCAGACCGGCCCTGGGGCCCACCCAGCCTCGTGTAAAATGGGTACCAGTTCTTTCCCACGAGTAAAGTGCGGCTGGCGCATGCTGCTGACCACTAACCCCCTTTTAGTGCCACGGTCATGGAAAAGTAGAGCTATACCTCTACCCACCCTCTGGGCCACACCGGGCCTGTAACGGGATCACTGTACCTTTATTTATATATAACCTGTCATCTGTTAAAAACCTCTACCTTTGCAGCATATTATAAGAACCAGGCCACAATAATTAATTTTTCTCCCTTATCTTAGTAAATTGCTGCAAATGTTAACTGCCTGCTTCTGTGTACTCTTAATTAGGATGTTCAGGTGAAATAAGTGCATTTTTTTATAAATTATATGTAGATTTTCTGATAAAGAATGGCAAGTTTTGTCATCCAGTACCGATGTCAATACGTGTTAGCAGGCGTGGGTGAACAGGTGTTCTAATGTAAGCTGTGAAGAATTCACAGGAACTGAATGTGACAAAATCTTCTCAGTCAGCCATCTAAATTCAGAGCTGATTAATAAAGAAGATTCTTATCAGGTGTTACAAGGGGTCATACTAAAAACTCCAACCATGTGTGCCAATATTAACCACCAGTAAGGAGTTACAGGAGATCCAAAATGTTTTTTTTTTTTTCAAAAAACTATTGATTATGAATTTTTTAGCATGTAAAGTGAATGTTTGTCTGATTATATTTGGAATATGTTGATGTTAGTGTAATTAAGTGTTGAAAGTAAACTAACCGCAAGTCAAGTGTGTAGTCATATAGAAAGATGAATTGTATGTTTTTTGCTTCATGCATTGTATTATAATTATAAATGTAAACCAACAAAATGCACCTTTTCTGAATTAATATTTTGATTTTTAATTATTTCTGTTCTACAACGTTTGAACCCAAGGGTTGTCCTTCAGGAAGATGGCTGTGTATATGGGTATCGTACAGCACGTTTTACAGCCTTATACTGATGCACATGAAACATACTATACCGTACCCGTATATACAACCATCTTCCTGAAGATGAGCCCTCAGTTTCGAACTTCGTATAAGACATCAAAATTTTAGAATTAAAATATTAATTTAGAAAAAGTGCATTTTGTTGGTTTATATTGTATAATAGAAAGATGAATATGAAATTTAATTGTGACCTTTAATTCACTGTGTACATATTACAGTATGTTCTGTGACTCCCATGCCAGTGTGCATTGTTACAAATACCTCAAATCTTCCTGAAAGAAAGAGTTAGGTTTAGATGCAGAACAAAATAGTATGCATTCCAACCTAATATTAGCCTGCATTGATGTCTAGAAAAATATTATTTAAAATTAACACATGCCAATTGTCTCACTGTCTTCATTGCCAGACAGATGCATGCCCAGAATTTGTAATTGGGTGGGGGGGTTGACCCTGAGGCTACATATAATTTGTATTGGGTTTTAAAAAATGGGTTATAAGAAATCAAATCGTAAGTATAGCTGTAACATAACACTGTCCGCAAGTGCATTTATATACATACCATTGTAACTACATGTTCCATGACTCCCCCCAGTAAATTTAAATGACAATGTTTGTCTCCCCCCCCTTTTTTCAATTTCGTCTAAGACATACCAAGTTCCTTTCATTTATTTCTCAAAGTTCTAATGTACTAGTCATCAGCCGATTTCAGTGGCTGATATTGGTTGAAAGGTAAATCATGTAAAATGTTTAATACCATCTTGTCTACAAAAATCTATGGTTTTTTTTTTAATTTGAATTTTGATTTGTTGGCACCTCGCCTTCCCCCCTCTTGTTGCATGCCTCCCCATCCTTCCTCATTTTTACAGGCATACTTTAACAGATTTTTGAGGGTTGTTTGACTGTACAACTTCGTCATGAAATAAAGTGAAATGCCAACTTGATGCAACAGTGTAATTTATAGAAGTTTCTTTAGCTCGACATGTTTCGGGCGCATACGCCCATCATCAGGAGCGCTAGATGTTAACTTGCAGTATATGATTTCTGCACCCAGTTTGTAGATGGGTGGTGGTGCTGAGAGCCGCTGCATAGGTCGTGTATACGGTTTGGATGGTGCCCTGCACGGCACCATCCAAACCGTACACACGACCTACACAGCGGCTCTCGGGACCTCCACCAATCTACAAACTGGGCGCAGAAAACCATACGCTGCAACTTAACATCTAGCGCTCCTGATGATGGGCGTATGCGCCCGAAACATGTCGAGCTAAAGAAACTTCAGTAAATTACACTGTTGCATCAAGTTGGCATTTCACTTTATTTCATACTTTCACAGATTTAATAGGTTAATTTGGTAATCTTTTGTCACATTTTTCGTTTATACTGTAAAATCTCTACAGGACTGCATTGTGATCTTTCTTCATAAGATGGGCAAAAGTCTCCCCCCACAACCCACTGTGAATGATATATGCTTAAATCTTAGTTTCAACCTTCAAGTTAGGTAACAATATGGCATGAATGAAGGAGCCAAAAATTACATAAATTTACAGTGTACTGTTCTGGATGAGGATTGTGCAGCATATTGAAACAAATTGGTGAATTCACATCACAACTCTTTGTGTGGTGTTGCATAGCTTACTGCAAAGAATCTGCCATAATTCAAGATTATCATTGCCACTATGCAGTGTGATTAAGTAAACAGAAAGTACAACAATTTAATTGCCCATTGCTCTGTTTAGTTAAAATGTGCTGACAAAAACTTCAGATCAGTAACTCCAAAGGGATAGAAAGTTTGACAGAATTCTGTAACTATTTATGTATAGTTTGTGCTGTAAATGTTTAATGAAAGTCATATACCAGATTTAATAAAAATAGTACATGAAACTTTAATGTCAACTCCAAACCTGAAGTTTGGAGTGATCCTATGGTGTGTGAGTGAAATCGCTGAACTTCTTTGCTCTGCAAATTGGATCTTTGATACTCTTTCAGTAAGATTTTCAGTCCTTTTAACACTTGAGAACATGATCCTACGGTTAAATTTATGTGTATATATATATAATGTTACTTTAGTTATGTGTGCCATTTTAACAGAAAGCATATTGTATTTTTATATGTCTGTGTGTGTGTGTCTGGGGTGAAGTGTGAATGTTTGCACATAATTCTAACTTTGTATTGTAAGGCTGGAAAAAAAAATTGTCATACTTAAACCCACCAATTGGCACAACACATCATGTGAACTCTGGATTCTCATTTCTTCAGACAAGATGAAAGTCCTGGTCAGTTCTGGTGTATCATTCCCTGTGCTGAGTTTATCACTTATCTGTCCTTGTCAAATATTACTTCAGGTCCCAGAACTCTGCTGCAGGCATGTATATGCCCCATTCAGTTCAACCACGATACATTTTCGTCATTTTGACACCAGTGAGCACATGACACACAATTTCATTGTATTCTTTCTGAAATAACCATTGTTTCTTTTCCCCCCATATGTTATGTTTGACTGGGTTGTGTTTCCTGTTAAACATCTGTAGGTAAAGGCACAATATACGTATAATTGTTTCTGTACAGGTTCGTCATAATCGTTAATTTGTTACACCCTCATTTAATTGGACTGTCCATTGTTTGACAGTGGACAGTGTCCAACTGTACAATGATATAATTCATATTAAATGCAAAATTTTTGTGGAATTAGTAAAAAACTTAACTGTTGTTATTTTCGAGTCTACGTAAACAGACTCACAAAGAGTTAGTGCCTTAATGAGAGAAGATAATCAAATGTGTAGCTTATTATATGGAGTTGCGTGATCAGGTGACTGCGTTTTATGTATATATTTCACGTCACTTTATTTAAGAATCATCGATTATGATGTGTCATTTTTATCTCTAAAATGACAATGTCTTCAGAAAGCATGGACTTCTATTGTCGCGTGAAATGTACTGGCAAATGGCCCTTGTCTCTGTGTGTTTTCTTTGTAGCAATTTAATTGTCCATGCTAAGCCATAAAAACTCAGGCTGTCACAAGATACACCTGGCATATAAATCCATCTACTAAAAATTAAAAAACAGTTCTTACAGTTCTTATATGGCAGTTGGAAGTGACAGGCCAAAACAGTATTAAGACATGCAGGAAAAAATGGCAGAATTTTAATGTTTATCGTTGAATTCAGTAATGACAGGTCAAGCATGACTGTTTCTTTGCATGTAATTGTACAGCATTTGTTGTCAGTCAGTATATGTAATGAGTTTGTTTATTTTATTGTATATTGTATATGGAAATGTAATGGCTTGTCTAGAAATTCCTGCTTCTGATATGTTTCACAGTTTGAGTATTGCTAAGGACTGGTTCTTTAAATTTTCAGATGTATATTTTTTTAACAATTCAGTTATAAAGAAAGCCTTCAAAAGGGCTGATTTCACACAGTTTCCTTTACATTTCATGCTGGTAATTGAAGAGTGACCAAAAAACTGTTTTCTTAAACACTTCTAAATTTTTAATTCAGTTTGAGGTTTGTTTGACCATGCATCTTCCTCATGAAAAAATGTGAACTGCCAACTTGATACAACAAGGTAATTTTATTGGTGTGTTCTTAGCTCGACATGTTTCGGGCATATGCGCCCAAAGCATGTAGAGCTAAGAACACATCAATAAAATTACCTTGTTGCATCAAGCTGGCATTTCACATTATTTGTAATTCATTGTTTATAAATCATTAAGATTAGGGTCTTGTGGGATGTGTTGTTATGTTGTTGTGCTGGTAGTTCCTATTGTTTCAAAGGATCATAGTGCCTTCGTCTTCAGGGTCACACAATGTTCCTGGATTACCTACCGCTGAAGATGAAGGTAACGTGATCCCTTGCAACACCAGAACCACACACCCAACAGGGCAGCATCACATTCCAGACGACTTAATCTTCAGTAACGCTGCTGTGAGAATCCCAACTGTCATCGTGTTTTATGTCATGCTGCCATATTAGTAGTCACAGACAAAGTTGATGTCACAGAACCGCCATGTTCTTAATTATACTGAGCAAATGATATATTTCACTTCATTTGATGAATTTCTTTTTTTGTAACTTTCACTCAAACAACTTTCTGAAGGATTCAAACAATTCTCAGCATCTTGTATGATAAGAATTTCATCAATAGCGTAATCTTCCGAACTCCTGTTACCTTCTCCTTTTCCTCCCTCTCCTCCTCCTCCTCCCCACCACACAACACACCCACTTATCATTTTGGCTGTCACCAGAGCATTCCAAAAATCACAGGATAGCTCAAAAGGCAGAGAAAATGGTTTCATAATTGCAGTACCCTAACCATCAGGTGACTAAAACGGAAACTAGACGGTCAAACCACATTGCTATTGCAGCATATTATTATTTGACCATGGTCAGATAGGGGAGCAAATGTGTTATTAACATAATGCTGAATCAATTTGTATAAAACAGTAAGGAACCATTTTTTCTCTTAGACTTTCCATCTGCACTTACTCCATTTTGAAGCCATATAAATCACATGCCTTTCTTAATGTGTTGTGTGGTTATTTAACCCTTTAGACGCCGAATTAAATCCCATCTGCCATTTGCTGGCATTATTAGGAGCCCACCATATTCTCCACGTTAGCAGGATAAGGGTTAATGACAGTGCATTTTGTTATTATTCAGTGGCAAGTAACTGATAAAATTTCTTGTAGAACCAAGAAATTTTGGACTATGTGTCTACTGCACAATTAATTAAATTAAGATGCAGTTTTGGGTGTTTTATTGCTTTTTCATGTAAACATATACAGTATATAAATTAATAGGAGCAGGAAACTGAAGTTTGAATCAGTTAAATGTTGCTTATAAATTCATATAATTTATATGGCTGTGGCAGAAAAGGAGTATTTTATTTATTAAAGTTTTTCGATTAGTACTTTTTTATGGAAACTTTTGACCATAAAAACCAGTTTTAATGGATGCATTTAAAATAAATCAGGATATTATTCATGATGCAGTATTGAAATGAGCAAAAGCATGATATGAGTAACCAATGTTAAGTTCACTCCTAAAAACCCATGATTTCAAGACTGACAGTGGTTTTCTCCCTTATCAACTAGGGATCAACCCAGGTTTTGATCGTGATATGCTTGTGTTTGATTGGTATTGTTATTTATACATCAAAGATTGTATATATTACATGAGAAATAACCTACAGATGTAAAAATACAGGGTCTTTCTTTTACTATCACACCAAGCATGGCAGCTTTATCACATATTCGTCTGAGCATCCTGTGACAGCTGCCATGCTCAACACAGAAGTAGAAGAAACGCACTGTATTATCTGCATTGGGTTCTTGAAGTCACTGCAGTTCCATTTTGTTGCTGGCTAGATGAACACAGTGTGATGTTAAAATACTTAATACTGAAGAGTCATTCAGTTTATCAAACCAACTTTACGTGCACTGTAATGTGAAGACTGTAGATACACCTATTTCTACATGTTTCAGCAGTTTTTGAGTGCCCCATCAAGGGACTCCCTGATGATTGCAGTCAAGATGATGGCACATAAGAAGTGCCAGAACATGTAGGAGATTTTGTATCATGTTCAGATTCCAGTGCATTTCAGATTGGTTTGATAAATTGAATTTTGCATCATGCACAGTATGTGCAATACAAAAATTGAAGGGTCACGTCTTATGGGAATTTAACGCCATGTCGAGTGGTGAATAGTTACTGTGTTTCAAAGGATCATAGTGCCTTCATCTTAAGGGTCGAGCTGTGGCTGCTAGCCCCAACATTCCTTCCAAATGCCAGTAACTATTTACAAATGGACATAGCATAACATCCCTGAAGACTTGCCTTGTAGCCCATGTAGCTCAGATGATGGTCTTCTGAGATTTTTACACCATGCAGTAAATTTGGTTTCTTCTAATGTTGTGGAGGAACATGCTTCAGCATCCACCTGAACCATATTGCTTCCACCAAATGATGGAATCAACAGGTTTCTCTTAAAATATGGAACAAGCACATTGTACTTCATGGCATTAAACTGCAGAAAACCATCAGTTTTAGGTTAAGTTTAATTACACTGTACTACACCTGTATTAATGACAGTTTGCTTCAAATCCATACATGTATTTTTTGTTTATAAACTATCCTCTTTTATGCAGTATCACATTGTGGCTGCCACAGCTACATATTGCATGTAATAGTGAGACATGTTTTAGTAATCTAAGTACTTGTATTTCTGTTAGAATATAAATTAGAACAAAGAATAACTCCTAACTAATAGTATATATATATATATATACACACACACACGAGAGTGAGTCAAATGAAAACCTTAAATATTTTTTAACTTGTCATTTATTGAACACAAAAGGTACACAGTGACTTCATTTTTCTATGTAGTCTGCTGATTCATGACTCATATCCCGATGTGCAGCCATTTCATTCACTGTTACTCGACGATTTTCCTTCACGATGGCTTCAACTGCTGCATTGGCCTCTGGTGTCACTACTTGGTGTGCCTGACCAGGTCGAGGAGAGTCTGTTACAGAACTAATGCCGTTCATGAACTACATAGTCCACTCGTACACTTGCTGTAGTGACAGACATGCATCACCATACTGAACTTTCATTCG
>Ga0136643_10008782_pt1 | contig 14813 bp, 13 predicted proteins | sample TergutLab28metaG_FD_96883 | JGI IMG/M metagenome (GOLD analysis project Ga0136643, IMG submission 96883) | Labiotermes labralis P1 segment gut microbial communities from Petit-Saut dam, French Guiana - Lab288 P1 (version 3) (version 3) | ecosystem: Host-associated > Arthropoda: Insects >... | reverse complement strand
GAATTTTTTTTTTTATTTAAATTGTTTTTGTGCAGGGTAAAAACGGCCCAAAGAGGTTTGTTGTTCTTGGGGGGTAAAGTAAAATTTAGTCCAATAGAGGGGGGGGGGGGTGACAAAGCAATTAAGTTCTAAATTCAGTAATTACATTTTGATTTTAAAAGTATTAGCTGTTATAATGGGGTGTTTAATACTAATGAAAATACTTTGTATCTTCTTACTGCTCAAGAATTGAAGTGTCGAGGAAGAAGTGTAGTGAAGTGGAGTGAAGGTCTTAGTAAGAGGATGTCTATCATTATTAGAAGATATACAGGCCATATGAAATTTGCTGCTTCTTTCATATTCTTTTGGTTCTATTGTGTAATATTGTATGTTTTGTATGCTTCTGTTTAATTTTGTAAATTATGTATTTTTATCGTTATGTTTATGTATTCTTATTGTTATGTATGTTCCGTTCTAGGCATTCTATTTCATTGTGTTGTTCTGTCTATCGTTTGTGTGTAAATATGAACTGTACTACTGCCACCGGGTGTCAATCCAATTGCATTTAAAAAATATATCATATCATATCATAATTACACGTGGCTCGCCTCAAATTTCAAAATCATCCGTTTGGCCTGCGTGCTACTACATTTTGAGGCATCGCCTCTGAAAAGAGTTTACTGTGCAGTAGGAATATGATGAAATAAGCACTGGGTGAAGCGAAAGTGGTTCCATCTGCTAAAAGCCGACCTGCTGGATACAAGTCCGTCTGCTTTAGGACGGTTCCGCGATCCGCCAAAACAACGCGGATTTTTTTGGTTTCCACGTCTTCAAGCCAAAGCTGAGATGGTTCCACCAATGAAAATTTGCTCCTGTGTGCTTCTTCTGCTGCCATCCCGACTTAATTTCATCAGAATTAAACGCCTTGCCTTGCAGCCAATGAAATTAATCTCCCAAATTATGCGCTTTAGCATTTACCAGAAATCTCAACTCCGCTGCCATTCCTTGCAAGCCGCTAGTCTCACGATTCTAACGTCTTCGTTTTCACTTTCATTTTCGTGATCTTCATATGTGCAGGACGTGCTGACGAAGCCTAGCAGCCTTCCACAAAAATGATGGTCTCTCTCTCTCCACAAATTAAAATGTCTCTCATTTCCCCCTTGCTTTCCCTTTCTTCTACTCTTCCCCTACAAAAAGTGCATCTCCCCCCCCCCCCCCAGTAATTTCAAGTCGAATTTTCGAAAGGCTTAAACAGCAGTGCAAATTAATACGTTTTCGGGCAGTGTTGTATTTGTAAATTAATTTCCCATGACTGCGCCTTTTGCGACGAAGTCAATTTCCGGGACTAAATCCACTTAACCGTCGCTCTGGAACTTACAAATTATGAAATGTTATACGAGGAAAAAGAGTCGTATTTCGCTCTCTTGATCAATACGGAGTCAACAATTCTGAAAACCCCTCCCCACTTGCTTTATCGGCGACAGTACACAGTACTCTTCAAAAGCCCCTTATTTTCGTAAAGCATTCCGTTGGCGTCACCTCGTCTGGTTGCAGTTCTTGGTAGTCAGTAGGCTTGCTGTCCTCCCTCCCCAACACACATAGAAGTGTCTCGAAATAATATCATTCCTGTCATGCGGTTCGTTACCCCTTTCGAGTCAGTCCAGATGTCCGGGTCGCTCTGCAACTGACAGTCTGGCGCTCTGGGTGTCGAACCCAGCTCATGGCCCGATCTTAACCCTACCGCGCAGTAAACACTCTCCGTCTCGGTTATAAAAACCAGTCAGTTAATGCTGCATAGGGAATTAATCGCTGTTTGTTCTCAGGTCCACACAAAGCACATAAATGCACTGTGTGGGCAGAACGTAGAATTGTTGAATGTTAAACTGGCGGTACATATAGTGACCACTGGGATTTGAAGGGTTAATATACATTACACGTAAATTCAGTCCGGACCGCGCAGTAAACACTCTCTCGGTTATAAAAAACCAACCAGTTAATGCTGTAAAGGGAAATAATCGCTGTCTGTTCTCTGATCCACAAAAAAACACATAAATACACTGTGTGGGCAGAACGTGGAATTGTTGAATGTTAAGCCTGGTGGTACATAAAGCTCTGAAGGGTTAATATACATTACGCTTAAATTCAGTCCCTACTGCGCAGTAAACGCTTTATATCTCGGTTATAAAAACCGGCCAGTTTATGCTGTGTAGGGAAATAATCGCTGTCTGTCCTCAGACCCACACACAACACATAAATACATTGTGTGGGCAGAACGTAGAATTTCTGAATATCAGATAACCCAGCAGCAGACAAACTACTGGACCTTACAGTGTTCAAATTCCGTAAGGATTGATTCATATCCATGTTTATGCCCCACTTTCAACGCCCTTTGCATTACGAAATACGTATTTTTTTTTTAATCCGGCGCCGCAACTTTCCCCCACTGTACCCCTGCAGTAAACAATTTCGCCCCCTGACCCCCCTCTCTCGACACCGTTGGGATAGCTTTCTTCATCCTGTTCTTTAATTTCTTCTTCCCCCCTCCCCACCCCCTCTAATTTTCGTTTCACTTCTACATTCCAACCATCGTTTACTTAACCTTCGTAATAAAAATGTACCATATTCTTCGACAATAAGAATCTCTGCGGTTTGCTCGTACAGTCTATTTGAGTGTCGCGCATGGTTATTTCCTTAAACAGAATTAACCGATGGTTCCTGTAATGGAGATGCAGTGTGCTTTCTGTGAGGTATAAAATAAATTTTTATGTATGATTTATGTTAGTGTCAAATTTCAAAATATTTAAGCCTAAAATGAATGCCGTTTCTCTTTCAGAGAAGCGTGTGTTTTTCAAAGTAATGAATCAGAAATTTCGGTCACTTTCCTGTAATTCATGTGAGCTTCCCTAATTCAAAATTAATTCCCTTTGATGTTTCAACAATGACTTGACAATACAAGTCTTGTCCATCCTCTAGACCGGTTGCAGCTCGCCCCTCGCACATTAGAATTATTGAATACGCATTTCAGAGAATCCACATGAATGTTTGATCGCATTACAGCGAAAATGAGCATTGGTTTTGAAGTACAAGGCTTCATTTTTTGAGAAACGCTTTTGGGCGACGTGTGGCGAGCGCAAAATTATTAATTATATCCGCATTGGAAACATTAGAATGTAAAAAATTTGACCGTTAACTTCAAAGGTTTTTCCTCCTTTGAAAATGTGGTGTTATTAATTTACTGTAATTAGTTATGCGCCGCATAACGACGTTTCGGTCAACGATGGACCGCATATACGATGGTGGTCCCTACGATTCTAATATTATAATGTTACAATACTTACCATTGTGTTACAATTGCCTGCAGTATTCAGTACAGTAACATGCTGTACAGGTTTGTAGCCTAGGAGCAATAGGCTATACCACATAGCCTAGGTGTGTGGTAGGCTATACTGTCTAGGTTTGTGCAAGTACACTCTGTAACGTTCGGACAATGATGAAATCACCTAACAACGCATTTCTCAGAACGTATCCCCGTCGTCAAGCGACACATGACAGTAACACAACGTGACCAAACTGCGTGTTCAAGCAACATTCTGTCACTCACTGCGCTCCAAAATACAAATGGCAGAAGCTGTTAAAATGCTATTTGTGACATCTATCAGTTTGAATAATACTCAAGGATATCATACTTAAATATTCTCTCGAACAATCGCTGTCTGTATTACACACTGTGACCCCGACTCTCTCTCTCTCTCTCGACAAGTAACTGCGGCATCTATCAGCAACGAGGTCACGTAATGTCATTCAGTCTGTTCCTAGCAACCGTGTGAAGATTTCGACAAACACAAGACAAGTCAAGAAACAGAACTGTCATCCCAAAGCCACAGCTCTTTATTCAGCTCATTTAACTTTACATTATAGAATTTAACTCAGACACAAAATTCGCTCCTAATGACATTTGTACAGATCTCAATACCTACACTGCAGGTACGGAAAGATGTCCGTGCACCTCTCCCTCCATCTGCTACCCCCACCCCACCCCCATCCCCTCAAGTCTACTTCCACATAAATCCCTCCAGTGGTCTAACCGTTCTGGTAGTAACAACCTACGTCACAATACAGTGACGGGTTAAAGTCAGCTTCCTGCTCCCCCAACCACCCCTCAACGCCAACATCAAAAAGATGGAACAAAAATACGAATAGATACGACACTGGTGGAAATTGAGGAAGGCAGGCAGAGGGAGGTAGCCGCTAAGAAGATGGGTGAGGCAAAATGTGTCTTTTCTTTACCTGACCCAAACATAGATATTTGGGCTGACATACAAAAGAAGACCGAGTGTAAATATAGCAATACCCAAAGAGTGGTAGTACATTCACTTCACCGTGACAGGCGACTGCTCTCCGTCGCTGTATGTTAGTTTATGTACCGACACGAAGCCATTCCAGTATATGTACAGAACTTTCACACAAATAAGTGATTATATATGTATGGAAGTCAGTTCCATTAATGATTTGTCTGAACCGTCAAGTTAACTGGAAAATGCAATTAGTAATTGATTTACATGGGAAACAGAATTCGCAGAATATGAAGTTCATAAAACTTGTCACAGCTTATCTGACGTCCTCTTAAGTACTGCGCTCCTTTCGACCGCACGCACGCACGCACACACACACACACACAAGCGATAGCAAATTTATGGCGACTCTGTGTTCTTGGAACGTCTGTAAAGGGCACACCAATATGACTATATGACTGCAGAAAGAATTCAGAAAGCCTGGCAACTGTAAATCGCTTGTTCCTTTTTGTAACAACCTACATCTGCGCCACAGCAAAATGGCCGTCTGGTTCAGAAATACACACATTCACCTTGGTATTTGTATGCAATGGACTAACACGCTGGAAACTAATAATAAGACTCAATACATGACACAAGCGAAATTTCGGTTTATCTCAGCGGTGCTGCTGAAGTTTCGAGACTTTTCGGTTGTGACGCCGTGTCTTTGGTATTTAAATGATTGTGTAATCAGCGTAACACAAAATGGGACTCTGGAAAGGATTCAAACGTACAAATAAACTGATAGTAAAGGTTTCAAGCAATTTTGAGAAACATGTTTCCCAGAACTTGTTATAGGGGAGAAAATGTCAGGAATAAAAATAAATACGTAGAAACTACAAAGGCAGAGAGTTTGGGAGAGAGAGGGGAGGGGGAGGGGGAGGGGGGATTCGTAGAAGGTAATTTAAAGTGCAACATAATACCAAAAAGGGGAATCATTAGCTATATATACTGATAAACCTTTCAAGGGATAAAAAATTTCGTGTTTTGGGGTTGATTTTGTATTTAAAAGAGAAATGTTTTGCACATGTCCTCTATTGGTCCATACTGAGTTTGTTCATACAAATTAAGCTCCCTTTTTTCCGTTTCCATTTTATGGAATTCTGCACCATGCCTTCACAGCCTACACTCATAACGATAATCACTTAATTGTTGTTACATCAACTTCACGTTCGGTCGTTTCCACGGTGGTTTTTCAGCAGTCGGGCTTCTGCATCATGTAGTAGCTGTGTGTTTAGACGTTTCGAACGAACTTACTGCCTCCACTTTCACGGAAACTGGTTCTGGTTCCCAGCGTCTTCAGCATCCACGTGAACCATCATCAGTCACACTAAATATGGAAGCAGTACGTTCTTCCGAAACGTCTGAACTCACCTACTACACCGGGCATAAGCCCAGAACAAGTTCATCAAACAACAAGTTAAACTAGTCCCTCCCTACGCCATGAAGGCATAGAGGGGGGTAGAGGCATAGCTCCACTCATTCTTAACCTGGGCACTAGGTGGAGGTGAGTGGTTAGTTTCACGTCTCGGCCGCTGTATCGCCGGGAAAGAATCCCAGTACCATTGAATAGGTGGCTGCGCTCGACCCAGAACCAGTTTCGACATTTTGGAGAAGAGATTAATTTTTGTCGTTGCTGGAATTGGAACCCCGGACCGTTCAACCCATAGCCTTGTCTCTGTTACATCAAAATAATATAAGCATTACATTGATGTAAGGGCAATTTAAGAAACTAACAACACTAAGCGGTGAGTTGTTTTAGACGCTGACAGTGGCTAGTATTGTCAAGAATTTCAGTGCATTCTACGCTTCCAGATTATCTGATAGCGTTTAGACATGGTAATAAATACAACAAATACATATAAATCTTTATGAGTACTTGTATGATGTTATACACACAGTATGCCTGCTGCATGTTTCGGCAACAACTGTGGCCATCTTCAGGGAGGTGCATTACAAAGTATATGTTACAAACGTTTTTTAACAAATGCACAAATGTAAGATACTGAGTAGTAAAATACAAGTATATGTTTTAAAATATATACTAAAATATACTTACTTACTTACGAATTTATTGATTTATTTACTTACTTACTTCGTGGAGCAGAGTCTTTCTTGAGAAGCAAACCGGTTCTCTTCTAGTCAAGAAAATTCCCCCACATTTTATGGAACCCGAAGGTTCATTACCGCATTCACAAGTGCCCGCCACCTGTCCCTATCGTGAGCTAGCTCGATCCAGTCCATAACTCCACATCCCACTTCCTGAAGATCCATCTTAATATTATACTCCCATCTACGCCAGGGTCTTCCAAGTGGTCTCTTTCCCTCAGGATATTAAAATATAAAATATACATAATATATCTTTTGTAATTCACCTCCATGAGGATGACAACAAGAGTGGCCGAAACAAGTAGAATGCATACTGTGTTTATAATATAATACAAGATAATATAAAACGTTTATATGCGTAGGTTGGTTTCGTTGCCATATCTAATTAGCGCAATGCAAGGTCATGGACTGTTGACACTCTAGTAATGTGTTTGCAACAGTCCGCCTCTAGACTGTGCACTGAGCCACCTGCAGATAGTGGCACCGTATGTACAGGACATAAATAAGTTTTTATCAAGTTATGCCGCAGCGGACATGCCTGTAAAAGCGAATTGGCCTGGACAAAGTTAAGCGCTGACGCCGACCTTGCGCAGCGTCCTATAATGAAAAAGCCGTAGTATGTTTTCATCAGCGTCTTTGTCCCCGCGTGGCACCTACTTTTCAGCTTTTCCGACTAAAATTTTCATGCATTTCCAACATTTCCCGCCTCATCCTCTCTGCCTTGATCTTCGTAAAGACATGTAACGAAGAGTACAAACTGCAAACTCAATACGAACTGCATTCTGTTATAATATATCCCAGCGCTGTACTCTGTATAATTTCCTTCACTCAGTAGTAACAACATGCCTGAGGCCCGTACCTGTGACCTGGCAACGGCATTAGCGGCACATCCTTATGGGTCCTGCAATGAAGCACGGTTAGCGCATCTTGGGAAAACGGAAAAATATGCGAGCCTTGGAAAGGAGTGCTGTTGTGAGAGGCACAGTGACGATATGGGAGATGTCAGACAACTTGGCTGTAGCTTGTAGTTTGATTGAGATGAATTACAGACCGCTGGAGGAAGGAACGTAAAACTTGGTACAGCAGTTAATTGAATATAGTCTAACACGACTTTTATTAAATTTTTTAATTTACAGCTTTCATCTACACCGTTTAGGCTCTTAAGAGCCATCTTCAGGCTGAACATAAAATAGTATATATATATATATTGCAATGCCATAAAACAGGCGAGTTCGCATTTACATTAATTTATAAATTATGATATAGATAAAATCACAACAGTTCCGTTTATTTTATCTATGTCATAATTCATAAATTTTAAAGATTTTTGACTTGTTCAGAAGTTTTATTATATTTTCATATAATAATGACATCTTAGTGATAATTTATAAATTCATGTAAACGAGATCTCGACCGCTTTATGGCACTGCAGTATATACAAACTACTTTATGTTCAGCCTGAAGATGGCTCTCCAAGCCGAAGCATGTAGCTGAAAGATGTAAATAAAAAAAATTTAATAAAAGTTGTGTTAGACTGTATTTGATTTCCTTAATTGATTAAGAGATAAAAACACAACGGGAATGCCTTGCCTAAAAATTATAAATTGGTACAGAGACGTTTCATCAACTTTCCTATACATTGTACATGAAACCGTGCTGGTGCGTCAGCAGTTACAAGTTGGTTGACTGTGCCAGTGTTTGGTATCATATACTAAAATACATAATCCGAAATCATTAGAAGCCATTTCTGCACAAACACGAAATAATACCATAATAATAATAATAATAATAATAATAATAATAATAACATTACAATAATAATAACATTACAATAATAATAAAAATAATAATAGATACTGCAAGAGAACAGCAGGCTTCTCTGTCAACTTGGCAATACATTAGACGAGTAAATTCGTGTACTCAATACATCAAATTGCGGCAAATAAAAAATAAAAAACGCAAAATAATTCATCTTGAAAGTTACGAAGTGGCTTCCACTGTCTTGTTACGTGTTCTGCACAGTGCCACATCACCAACTGTCATGCTACGTGTTCTGCGCCGTTCCGCATTACCAATTGTCTTTCCACGTGTTCTGCGCCGTTCCGCATTACCAATTGTCTTTCCACGTGTTCTGCGCCGTTCCACATTACCAATTGTCTTTCCACGTGTTCTGCGCCGTTCCACATTACCAATTGTCTTTCCACGTGTTCTGCGCCGTTCCACATTACCAGCTGTCTTGCCACGTGTTCTGCGCTGTTCCACATTACCAATTTTCCTGCCACGTGTTCTGCGCAGTTCCATAATACCAATTTTCCTCCCACATGTTCTGCGCAGTTTCACACTACCAGCTTCTGTTGCAATTTTTCTGCGCAGTTGCACATTAACAGCCTTTTATTTAGCGTGACTTGCAGCCACTTCACGTAAGAAACACACAAATTTTAATAAATCCTGATAAAGGCAGTTGCTGTGTGAACGCTTGTTACACACAAACTACATAATACTCATTTCGCGGAAACTAATCTTGAGATAGCAGAGAGAGAGAGAGAGAGAGAGAGGTCGCTATGGTGGGGGCCCAAGTTAATGTCGCAACAATCGGGCACTTCCGCAGTAATTTCAGACGTTTCGCAACGCGCTGCAGAGTGACAGAAGGCACCTGAAGCGAAATTTTATAGCCTGAATTTTCGCCACTGCGTTCTGCAATCAGATAAACTCTGTTACAACTGTCAAACACAACTTATCTTCAGGGACATGTATGTACAAAACTGAGCTAGGCAATAAACTTAAATTCTACGAATTGTTTGTAAAGGCACAGTACAAACTTGTTCTTGCTTACGTCACGAGAACTTGTGGGGGTGGTGGAGTTACAGATCCACTAATTTTTAATCTCAGCACTAGACTGAACGGAATATAAAAGATTTTTGTACGGTATAAAACATACACATATATGAAATAAAGATAATAAACGAACCGAAGTGCTGCATACAGTTCTGAGCATAACTCAAAGCGCAGCTTGTTTCCCCCCCTAAACATATTTCCAATGCTGCATTAATTATTATTACTATTATTATTATTAAATTTTGTGAAGAACTCGCTACTTAAATACAGATTCTGTATGCATTAAGCATGTCGAGTGTGACTTCAAAATTTTGCAGTAATTCTCGCCTTACACGTAATATTTCCCGCAAATGTGTGGCAGTATAGCATGTACAGTACCTCCACAGTTCAGTTCACTTTTCCAAACCCAGCTTTATACCACCTATCGCCATCACACTGAAAGCTGAACAAATATTTTCAAGGCAATTGTCTTGTTTTTCCATACCTTGAGAAAATTCTGCTTTAAAAACAGCCATATATTCTTCTAACATTTACAAACCCACACGCGAGGTTTTAGGTTTCCTCAGTGTTTATGTTGAATATTCTGGTCTTGTGAGAAGTTATGCTCTGTATCCGGTAAATTAACATATCACGACATTTCGAAATAACGTGGCTCGTGAGTCGCTAGTGTCGCTCCCGCCTTGAAATTTGACGAATCCGCCATTTTGTTATCACTGACTGCAGGGTATCGTACAGCACAGCGATGAAGTGACCGGTAATGGCGAAATGATATTTCCAAGGTTTGTTAAAATCTATCTAGCATAACATTGCGAATTCACAAGCAGATTTCTGTCAATTTCAACGACGTAAAATACGCTAAAAGGGGATGGGCGATAAAATATTTTGGTAAAATTTTGTACCCTGTGCATAAAAGTGTACTCACGTCACACAACTGTTACCCGAACAAGAAAATCAGTTATAGAAATACCACCGCTTTCTGATGACGCATTGAAAGCTTACGGAAAATGGCGAAAGACCCTAGGAAATGAACTGCCTCGATCTACGTCGAAGACAGGTCACGTTCTCCCAAAACGTCTTTTGGTCTTTACCACACTTCAACGCACCACTTCCGAAACGATGGCACGCTTTAAAGTTGGTCCCATTAGGACTTCAGAATCAAAATCATTGTTAACGTGGACCATACAGTTACTTGAGGCCTAAGATAGGGATGATGCTAGAGTTACACGTCATTCTACTTAAAGGTCATATTATATTTCAGAGGTCTCTAGCGGTTTACGTAACTTGAAATATGCCCTCTTGGTCATTTGTGACTCCGCTAACGACTTCCCTGAAAACGACATTGAAAGGACACAAATCTGCTAGTGTTTTTCTTCATTTTAAGGTCGTTTATAAAGGTAAAGTAAAGTTCACCCTCGAACAGGCCACGAAAGCCCAGAGGGGGAAAAGAGGTATATCTCTACTCTTTCCTTAACCTCGGCACCAGATGGAGTGGGTGGTCAACGCCACGTCCCGACCGCTTTACTCCCGGGAAAGACCCGGTGCCCATTGTATAGGACGATGGGTGTGCCCCAGGGCTGGTCTGGACAGGTGCGGAAAATCTCGCCCCCTACGGGATTCGATCCCCGGACCGTCCAGCCAGTAGCAAGTCGCTATACCAGCTGAGCTATCCCGACCCACGTAAGGTCGTTTATACAATAGATTAATATCGAATAAACTATTCGCACCTTCTCAGCTACAAAATAAGATATTTCATACATGCAGACTCTGTAGCACAGAAATAATGACCATGAATTTCTTAGAAATGTGAAAGGGCCATACAAGAGCAGGAAAAGTTTTAAATATATGGAAATATTGAGTGCAGAAGAAATGGTTGTTGTGGGTGAGTGATGCCAGAAATGCAGCGAATGTGGTGGAAACGTTTATGAATGGAATAATAGTAGAGACGGGTCATTCGTCACAGCTGTCGGCAGAATTTCTAGAGAAACTGCCAAAAATAAGGTTGTGCGATAGCAGGGGTATCATCCTTAGTTTTCACATAAGACCTGGTATGGCCTTATGGGTCTAAAAAACACCGCCCCTCCGTTGTGTGTGGGACAGCTCAGGTCGAATCCAGAAATATTCTGTTCTGATTCTATTTATTGTGCCTTACATGACTTAGTGCACATCGAAGGAAAGAGACGAAAGGCGGGGTAAATGCATGGACGAGAGACATGGAGGATGCATACAAACTTTGGTGGTAAAACCTGAAGGAAATAGACAGATTACGAGACTTGGTATTCGAGAGCAGGCTAATATTAAAATGGATCTTAAAGAAAATGAATGCGAGGGTGTAGGCTGGATTTTTGTGGTTCGGTGTAGGGACCACTCTTATTCTTTTTTTTAAAAGCAGTTATGAAACGCAAGATGTCACAAAATCAGGGAATTTCTTGACCACCTTCTCGATGGAGGCTCTATTCCATCGAGTTAGTAAGACACAGCCGGTCTTGCCTCTGTTCGTTATCTTAGCCACGTTCTGAATGCAGACAATTCCACCCCGCTGTTTATCTCTGCCAGCTACTCTGTAGAGAATCAATTCCATCCAGTTGGTTATCTTGGCCATTTCTCTACAAATAACCTATTTAATGCCGTTGCTTTCCTTGGCCAGTTCCTCAATAGGGACCCTATTCCGTCCATTTGGTTATCTTGGCCAGCTTTCCCATAGAGACCCTATTCCATCCAGGTGGTTATTTTGGCCAGCTTCTCGATAGGGATCCAGTTCCAACCTGTTGTTTATCTTGGCCAGCTTCTCAATAAAGTCTGTATTCCATCCAGTTGGTTATCTTGGCCAGCCTTCCCATAGGAACCCTATTCCATCCAGTTGGTTATCTTGGCCAGTTTCTCAATAAGGTTTCTATTTCATTCAGCTGGTTATCTTGGCCAGCTCCTCAATAGGAACCCTACTCCGTCCAGTTGGTTATCTTGGCCAGCTTTCCCATAGATGACCCTATTCCATCCAGTTGGTTATCTTGGCCAGCTTTCCCATAGGAACCCTATTCCATCCAGTTGGTTATCTTGGCCAGTTCCTCAACAGGAACCCTATTCCGTCCAGTTGGTTATCGTGGCCAGCTTTCCCACAGATGACCCTATTCCATCCAGGTGGTTATCTTGGCCAGCTCCTCAATAGGGACCCTGTTCCATCCAGCTGGTCATTTTTTGCCGTCTTATCAATAGACACACTCTTACGTACACAGTCAATTTAGCCACAGTCCCATTAACCTTGGTTACTAAGCAAAGATTTTGGACCGTGCTTTCGGCAGGATACTCTCGTTACCTCTGAAATCCGTACAAATTTATAACACTTTTTGTGCGTTCACAATTAAAAGTTTCTGCAATGCAATCATCACCTTTGTCCTTACGTCCGAATGTAAGAATCGAAATAATTTCCATGAACTTTGACACTGAGGCGTTTACTGCGACATGTCCGCAGTTTGGGTTCGGTTCACATCCGCCAGCCATAGCAGACACTACATTAGGACCTACACGGACTGCTGCGCGCATCTCTAAAGGCTGATCGCAGCCAAAAATTTTCAACAGCAGATTTATAAAAAATTATAAAAAAAAAAATCTGAACACGCTTTGTATGTCGTGTCATCTCGTAAACAGAAATATTTTCGGGCGACTTTGATTATAATGTGCATCAGCATTGTTATTGTACAGTACTTCCTGTTTTCTTCAGTTCTAATTTGTCTGTGCACATACTTGACGAATTACTCTGTAACCCAAGTCCTGGCAGTACTCACACTGCCGTGGGACACTCTTATTGAGATCGATATAATTTGTTTCGTAGAATTCGTCATTAGGCTCGTCGTTATGCTGAACCCTCCGACTTCCCTTCCTTATTCATAATACATACATGTAAATGTCATTTTCCAGGAAAATATCTCAATGAGAAATGTATTGTGTCCAAGCCAAACCGCTGTTCTTGTTTAAATTTGTATGTCTTTGACTTCAAACGCACAAATTTATTATCCGGGATCTTATAAAACATTTAGTTGCTTGTAGGCCATTAGTTATTTTATAGGGTCGATGTGCCCCAGCCTCATGTTACGCCTCATTTTGGGTAACAGTGTTCTAAAACAACAAAATCGGGCATGTTTTTCACTGTTAGTTCAAGCAGTTCTGCACTTGTAGCTCCACAAAGTAACTGAAAGTTAAGGACTGTAATCATAAAATGAAGTTCAAAGAAACAGGATGCGAGCTGAGTAATAATGAACTGGCTCAGTGGCAGGATCTTGCGGACATGGCCATGAACGTTTGGTTTAACAAAAGGTGGGGAATTTACTGACCAGCTCAACGGCAAATGGCTTTACAACTGCTACTTCTTTCTTCTTTCTAAGTTTGACTTCTTCTACCTACCCACTGCAGGTGTAGAGGGGTCACTGCTGCACCTGATAACTCTCAAACACATCGCACTCCGTAGGACTCCTCTGGATGAGGGATCGGTCCATCGCAGAGACCTCTACCTGACAACACACAAAAGAAAGACATTCATGCCCCCGGCGGGATTCGAACCCACAATTTCAGCAAACGAGCGGCCGCAGAACATACGGTCACTGGGATCGGCAATAAACACTAGCTCCATCGAAATATTACAAATTATTTTAAACTTTCTTTCTTTTCCGTGAAGTAAATTACTTTCATTTTGATTGTTTTTTGTCTTCGGCGAACAGTTTAAAGCGAAAATCTGGGCAAACAGATTATTGATATGAGGGTCTGTACGTCTCGAACTGAAAGGTCAAGGCAAGCAGAAACATTCTCTATATACATGACTGAGCCCTACATCGCAAAGACTTTCGGGGAGGGCAGAAGTATAGCGCCATCCATCCTTCACCTGGGTAGTGCATGGGGCTGTGTAGTGCATGCGGTAGTTTAACTCTCCTAGCAGTGTCAATAGCGCTGTGTTGAGGTTACGACGACCACTTTGCGACAGTCCGCTTGTTTACACGTGTTCCACTCTATGGACTGTAGACCTTAAGGGAAGGATTAATCTAAATTACATATAAGCATTCAGTCCGTACCGCGCAGTAAACACACCGTCTCGGTTATTAAAACCAGACAGTTAATGCTGTATAGGGAAATAATCGCTGTTTGTTCTCAGGTCCACACAAAGCACATAAATGCACTGTGTGGGCAAAACGTAGAATTGTTGAATGTTAAACCTGGCGGTACATATAGTGACCACTGGGATTTGAAGGGTTAATATACATTACACTAAATTCAGTCCGTACCGCGCAGTAAACACTTTCCGTCTCGGCTACAAAAACCAGTCAGTTAATGCTGTATAGGGAAATAATCGCTGTTTGTTCTCAGATTCACACAAAACACATAAACACACTGTGTGCGCAGAACGTAGAATTGCTGAATGTTAAACCTGGTGGTACAGTACATATAGTGACCACTTGTCTTTTTAAGTGTAGATACAAACTCCGAAGTCACGTGTCACGGAAACCTACTTGTCTTTTTAAGTGTAGATACAAACTCCGAAGTCACGTGTCACGGAAACCTACTTGTCTTTTTAAG
>Ga0136643_10008781_pt1 | contig 14813 bp, 7 predicted proteins | sample TergutLab28metaG_FD_96883 | JGI IMG/M metagenome (GOLD analysis project Ga0136643, IMG submission 96883) | Labiotermes labralis P1 segment gut microbial communities from Petit-Saut dam, French Guiana - Lab288 P1 (version 3) (version 3) | ecosystem: Host-associated > Arthropoda: Insects >... | reverse complement strand
GGCCCCCCCCCCCCCCCCCGTCCCCCTTAAAAATAGCATATAACAAACATCACAGATGCTGAGATCTCACCATTGCGACATACCCATACCAATCCTGTAAAGCACTACCACCATACTTTTCGGATGAAAACCTGATGATGGCCACATTAGGCCGAAAGAGGTAGTTTACTTCATCCTTTATTAAACATCTTTTTTTGATATTGTTGTGTTATTGACTGACCCCACACCTATTGTTTATATACACACAACGGGGATGGCTCATTTTAGAACCATTACATGGGCATTATTCTAACACACACAAGAATTAGTGTGTTGTGTATCTCAATTTGACACCAGAACATCTGTATAGGTGTTTCAAATGGCTGGTACCTAACATGAGATTTGGTATCCTCTCTCTGTCCATTCTGACTTGATGAAACTGTCATCTTCCCTTCACTTCAGCACTAATAATGTACAATCTCAGACTAATCAGAGCATTCATATAATGAAAGCCAACAAGATGCACTATTTCTCAAATTTACTTGGTAAAGTACTCTACATGTTTTGGGCAAGTCCGCTGTCCATCATCAGGAGTATCTCAACACTGTATACACGCAATAGTTATTTGTCATGCAAATTCTGTTGGCATCTGCTAGCAAGGTCAGGATGGATCCTACTGCATGTATACAGTGTTGAAATACTCCTGATGATGGACAGTGGCCTTGTCCGAAACATGTAGAGTACTTCATCAAATAAATGTGAGAAACAGTGCATCTCGTTGGCTTTCATTGTACGAATACATCACAATGCACGGTCCTCTGAATGCCAAACTGATCAGGGTATCATTTCTAGCAGTAATGCACTAGTGTCAGTTGTGTTCTCATACACATTTTCAGTTCTTCAGTTGCTAAAATACCTTTTCTTGGCTCCACAGTCCTATTCGTGTTGTCACCATCAACGAAGATAAATCTTCCCCCATGGAAATCATGGCCATAATCAGAGAAGTACAGAAGAGAAGTATAATGGAATGATTCATAAGTTTCCTGGAAGGACAGAAACTTTGAATGAAATACGAGTTATTACAGTATGTACAAGCACAAATCAACCTCTTCCCAGTTCTGAACAGTGTTCATGTTTAAAAATATAGACATCAAATCCAATATTGAGAAACTGATTCCATTTCCATCATCAGGTAGAAAGTTGGGAGGCACCCACTCTATTTCAGAATAGGTCTATTAGAGTTGGGTAATAGGCCCCACATACTTTTACCTGATGACAAAATGGAACCAATTTCTAAAATTCTGTGCTCAATTTTGTATTTTTAAACATTAGGTGATGGATAATGTTGAGCAGTTCCTTGTCATTCTCACTATTAGCAGTTACTGGGGGGTGGGGGAACTTCTGAAAAATGGTTCATCATATGAAGAAATTTTACATCATTAATGTAAAAAACTGTCATCACATTACATCTGCATGTAAGATAAACTGCAGTCAAACTCGGAAATAACGTCAAGAAACAAACGGAGTATGTGATGCTGCTACAAAGGAGTGTTGTTCTACCTGAGCAGCCTACTGCTATGTATAACTGTGAGGAATTAACTGGTGCCACAGAATACCTGATGCTATACACAAGGTGTCACAGAAACTGATGTCATCACAACCGGGTTCGACTGTGCTTCAACATTCAGATGAGCTACCCTACCCACCCTAATATTGTTTATTACAGCTCACTCTCACACTTTATAATGGAAATTTAATATCCAAATGGTTATTTTTTTACTTTAATGTACGAACTGTGCATCTTGTACAGTTATTACTCAGACAAACAAATGCACATCACACATATATTTATAATATTTTATTTATCACAAGCACTCCTACATGTATCAATGCAGCAGGTGCACTGATACACGTAGGAGTGCTTATGATATACAAAATATTGTTAATATATATGTTGTGCATTTGTTGGTATGAATAATAAGCTTCAAATGGTTTTTCCAATTCACAGACTTGTAAACCAGCAAGTTTACTAAGGCCTGTTTGTTATCTTCCTCATACTGACTGCACAAATAACAGCCAAGGAATCTTATGTTTATTGGACCGTGCATCATTGTAATAGTTGAAGAATAAAAGACCAACTTGATGTCACTTGGTATTTTATTTCACTTCTTATGTGCTCAACATGTTTCGGACATTAATATATCCAACATCAGGAGCTTGCGACTATTCTGCTGCATTACCACATTGGTCGTATTTTTCTTGGTTCGATGTGTGTTGGAGTTATGGTGTGGATGGGTTGGAGTGGTAATTCAACAGAATAGTCGCAAACTCCTGATGATGGACATATTAATGTCCGAAACATGTTGAGCACATAAGAAGTGAAATAAAATAGCAAGTGACATCAATTGGTCTTTTATTCTTCAACAGCCTAGGAGTTGGGATAGTGTAGTTTGTATAGTGACTAGGCTGGGCAACAAAGTTTTTATGGTTTGATTTCTGGCACGGGCAGATTTTTCTCTTCTCTAGAGCATCCAGACCAGCTCTGAGGCCCACCCAATGTCTCATTCTAGGGTCCTGGGGTCAAGTGGCCATTGCCTGTAGCTGACTCTTTGCCTTCACCTATTGCTGAGGTTATTGGATACAGCTGTACCTCCAAACAAACCACCACCCTGCACCTGTATGCCTGAATGGCATGCACTTGACCTGAACAATCTATGTACAGTAGGGTCTCGTTTTATGACAGGGTTATGTTCTCTGGTTGTAAATGGAATCATCATAAAACGAGTACTATTTAAATGGTTTAAATTGAGATAGGTTTATGGACCAAACAAATTGGTCGGTTTTATAATTTACAATATTTCTTTACATTATGACATACAATTTTAATTTAATGAATTGGGTATATAGAAAATTACACAGATAATTGAAAAAAAAAATCAATCAAATCACTTTTTATTTCGTTGAAGAAGGCTCAGGCTGTGGTTCAGAAGACATCAAGAGACAATGTAACGTCAACTGGTTTGATTTTTTCTTCTTTTCTGCCTTTTTGATGGATGTCATGGGTAGAAAAATCACAGTCAACTCAAAAGAACTGCACTAAAATAGAGAAGAGTTAGAAGCACACAAGTACAGAAGGGACACTTGAGCTGTGACAGTGATGCACCACAGGTCGGGAGTGCTTGTTCCAACTCGACAAGGGTCATAAAAGTGAATCGTCTTAAAAACGAACCATTGCAAAATGAGATCATACTGTATTATATTAAAATGGACGCATGTATGTAGAAGTAATATCAAAAAGATGTTCCAACAAGCCCCACTGAATATTTACAAATATAGTTTATACAAAAGAGTATTTAAAATAATACAAGATAGATAACATGTCTGTATGGTAGGAACATGTGTCTTGTGCCACAGCTGTGTCCGTGAATAGGGTCGCCATAGTTCTGGGATATATATCATGCTGTCACCAGGTGATTGGTGCAATATCCCAGAAGAACAGACCTACACTCCATGACAGCAAAAGCCCAGAAACTTGAATTTCTATTGAATTCTGAAGGATATAGCTACTGCTCTTAGAGCCTCTCTCCCCTCCCCCCTCATTCCCCCCTCCCTAATCTTATTCACCATTTGGTTAAACCATTAAATGCGTTAAAATATTATTTTTCTACAGCTACTGTACAACACACACTACAGAAAATGAAATTCTGGTCCAATATGAATTAAGCCACCCATGACTAGTCAAGCTTAAGACGAATAATGAATATAAAATGGACCAATAAGATTACGAACAAAGGACTACAGAGAATCACCCATCAGAAGTCAATAGAAAATCAGATAAAAAGAAGAAAATGGAATTGGATTGGCCACACATTACGTAAAGAAACAGGAGCAATAGGGAAAACTGCATTAGATTGGAATCCCCAGGGATATAGAAGGAGAGGTAGGCCGAAGAGAACGTGGCGAAGGGCAATAGAGGATGAGATAAGAAGCACAAGAAGATCATGGAACGAGGTCAAGGGGATAGCTGGAGACCGCAATGCCTGGAAGCTCTTCATGGATGCCCTATGCTCCTCAAGGATTGAAAGGATTTGATGATGATGACTGGTCAAGAAACATTGTTCCATGTAACATTTCATCAAAATTTTCAGTACTCATACTTCAGATTAAAGTTCTGACAAAATATACTATACCAAACTTGTTCTGTTTGTTTAATGGGTTGCAAAGACATGCCTAAAATCCATTACATGATACAACCTGTATAAATATGTCATGTTCTTGTAATGGAATTTAAATTAACCTTGTCAATATGAGGATGCCAGTACTCATCATGTACTGTTACGGCTGGCGCAGCAGTGAGACGTGAAAAAAATGTTGGGTGGGTCAGGTATAGTAAGTGAGGTTCCAGTCCAAAGTGATGGGCAACAGCATTCTGGATCTTCGTCTTCACCACCCTAGTGCACACCAATCCACATCTTCATTAAAACTTATAAATGGAGGTTCTGAACACACAGAAACAAAATTTAATCTGATCACTTTTTTCCTTGAAAAATTTTATTGTTTTCCTATATCATGCACAAGTATTTACTGAATACAAACATCATAAAGGACTAACAGCTTCTCTTTCAGTGCATGTCACAGTGACTGAGGCAACTACTGTGCTACACTGACAATAAATATATGCAAGTCCACTGCAGAAAGTCAGTCGGCAGATGACAGTAGTTATGCAAAATAAAGCAACCTCCTTACAGGCCTGGACAGGCCGAGGGTTCCAGGAGGTTGAGGCTCCCAGATTTCAAGACAATTGGCACAGGAAGGTGGTAAGGTTGTCAGCCCTACGCACCGGCCGCCTTTACCTCCCAGGAAATATTCCTGGTACTCATTTCTGTTAGAGGCTGAGTCAACCCCAGGGCCATAGTGTGATCAGAAGGATTATGTCAATGAAAAATTCCAACGATATCATCTGGAATCGAACCCACGACCTACAGGCTTGTAGTGCAGTGCCTTAACCAACTGCAAGGTGCCTAACAAAACTGTTCTGCAGCACCATATGAATTCTGGGATAGTGTGCAGCTGCTGAAGGTAAATATCTAGAAGGTACAGTCCACCAACAAGGAGATGATTCCTGCTAGGTATCAGATGCACACACATACATGGGCAAATGTCAAGTTGCTACTACCCATCCTGACGTCATTCACACAGTGCACACACCACATACACTGCTCAAATGTTCAATGTTTTCAGACTGTGTGTAACAGTAGAACTAGCTGTTGCTTCAAACAATAGCAGCACTACAAGACCCCACATAGTCAATAACCCACCAGCCCCCACCCTCTCAACCCCACACGAATCATCTCCTGGTCTGCCATGTATAACTAAGTCTAAATATGGCTCCTGAGCTTGAAATTTTTTGGACCTGGCATATAAACTGATGAACTTATTTTATGATTAATTAACTAATGAAACTAAAGCATATGTGTTCATAGTGTCAGAACACAAGATGGATACCTTAACTGGGCCACTGAATATCCCAGTTTTGATTCTTCTGTAGCAAGATTTAAGAAAATGAATGGGAACATTAGGCTAGTTTTTACCACAAACTGCCAGAGAGCATACCACACCAACACTGAGTCAGTAGGCTTGCTCACTTGTAAAATGTGAAATCTGTCTTCTTGAATACATCCTTGGCACTGTCAAGATGGTAGATGTTGACAAAGTTCATTCCCTGTGACAGTGCACCTGAATGCAAGTCCAATATGGTTGCTCCTCCTTTAGAACCCCCTACAGCCATGCCACGCTTTGCAATGCTCAAAAGGCCATCTGCTTCAGTGCCTGACACCAATTTATCTGACACCACACGGCCACAACGCTTTGGAATGCACCCTACAATCATTTAAGGAAGTAAACAATCACTACTTTGCTGTGAAGAAGATAAATTAAATTTAAATTCACACCATTTGAACTATTCCTGAGCTGAGAAAAGGGGCCTATAATATAAAACTGATGTGAACAGTGTCTATAATTACACACATGCACTTATGAGAATGAAAGTCTTATCACACAATAGACATTTTTGCTTTACTGTTATTTTATAATGTTGTGTCAAATGCAGTGAGGTAGTGAACTGCTACAAGGGACGCAAGGATAATTGTGAACCATAAATTGGCAAGAATTTGAGAGAAAATTATTCATATGCTTAAGCATAATGAAGGGACTGATGGAAAGTTACATAGTTCTCTGGTTGATGTGTGAAGCTAAATTCAAATATGTGAGGCAGTTATGACATAATTTTGGTGAGAATCTTATGAATGCAGTCATTTACTTATGCCTCTCCCAACTTTGTTCTATGCATGAAACACAAGTGTGGATTATGAACTACCAACTCCACACATTTCCCACTCTTGCCACTAACACAATTTACAACGTAAATGACTGTCTGTAATAATTTTATTATTAGTGTTAATTTACCTAAACTCACAACTGTTTAAAAATTACATAACAGCAGGAGCAACAGAATATGGCATCTGGTATTTGTTAGAATTACTAAAAACTGATGTCATCATAATGCATTTATGTGTCAGGACAGAAGAATCTGATATTGGCATGATACTTTCGTAAAGTTTTGTACACACTACATTAAGTGAACAAACCAGGAAATGATTCAAGTTCAGCCTTGTAGTCACTCGAACACACAATATCCTGTGCTCGATGGTGAATAACTTCCTTTTGCTTAGCAAGTGAAAATTCTCTTCCATCCTTTGTCCCAAAATATACAACAGTTAGAACTCCCAATATCAGGATTCCTCGAGTGAACACTCGCTGGTACTGAAACCTTGGCATGGGTCCATATTTACTGGAACACAATGACATTTTTTGGTGTAAGGCACATGGCATACCCTTGGTATCTCCAAGTTCATTATGTTTTCGAAGTATTACGGGAATTAGGAAATGGGATTTTCCGTAGATTAATGAAAAAAAAATTATGTTCACTGACATTCCCAGATATGCAGTATCTTTTAAAAAACTGCAACATAATTGTGGGCAAAATGTATGAAATCCAATGTTTCAGCAAGAAAATGTAAATTACCTTTTATTTTCTTTTGCTTCACTTTCTTTCTCCTCTAATGAGGTTCCTGTTGATTTTAATTTTTCCTTATTTACATTTTTTCTTTTTACTTGTTTCCCGCCGGCCTCCATACCACAATACTCCTAATACAAACACTAGTACGCGTGACTCCTCACACGAACCTCTCCTACTTTCCTATCACTTACTCCTAGCTCTCTGCTATTAATCTTTGATTACTGTACAGTTAAACCAACATAATTCGCACTACAAAATTTGACGTTTTGACACCGGTGTTCAGGAAGTTCTGCGCGTGCAGAAAACATTTGCTCTTTTCAAAGAAAAAGTAACACTTTTCATTATTGGCAATCTCTCAAGTGCAATTAACCGTTCGAAGTGTAGTGGGTAACACACACCATTTGCCGTAACATAATAAACCTACGTTTTGCTTCATTATATTTTTGTGTTTTGTATGTCTCACAATATACACGAACTCGGGCGAATGAGGTCCAAGTTCGGAATATAACCTCTTCTAAAGTTACTGGACAGAAGGTGAAGTCTGGAGACCTTCGGGGGGGGGGAAAAAAAATGCTGCTCCTTTAGTACTCGGGAGCATAAAAAAAGAAAAATACTCTTGTCATCAGCCTTCATAGTGTTCAACTAGCCGAGATTAAACAAGGGGAAAATAGTGCTTTCCTGAATAACAGTATGAACGGAACTCTGACGCGCAGCATTAGACGGAGCTTGGGAAATTTTGGCGGTTCGCGCAGTACAGTTGGTCAGAGCTTAACTTTCTCGTTTACCGTCAGATCACAGTGCAATCTATTTACAAAGAAATAACCTTCTCCTGCGTTTGTCGGCCATTTTATTCAGTTGGAAGAGGTAGGATAATGGGTGTACATTTTTGGATATTTTGTTAAACACAGTGTGCAGATGAATTATTGTAGGTTATAGAGTTGTACTTTGTTGTATTTTTGAAGTATTAAATACGCTTATACTTAAAACGCTATGTTTATTGTCCTAAATGATGGTCACTAGAAAGTTTCGTGCATAGACCAACAATGTTTCGATGGCTAACATTGGTTCAAAATTTGTTGATTTTAAATATTCAAGTAAGGGCTTTCTGTAGTCGTAATAGTTACAAAATTTTCATTCAGTTACTTTGTCATGGTTGCAAAATGTTACTGGGATTGGATTGTGAAATAAAGTGCGTAAGGATTTTTTTTTGTATTCACCCCCCGATTGGGCTAAGTACGGGGTAGAATATGGTTTTGAATGTACACGGTTTGAAGGACTAGTTGATCAGGTGGATTTCTGTATTATGCATGTAACAAGTTTATGAGTTGGTCTGATGTTTTTCATGTTGAAGTTGATGTATCAGTTTTGCTGCAGTTTGGTATGCCTGTGTTTGGAACTGTGATGAAGTTTTAAAATGTACTTTAAGCAAGTATACTTTAGTTTAATTTAATGTTCATCCATTTCAGTCACACATCTAACATAGGATATGTCAATGCCAATCACAGTTCATAGCTAGCTTAGCCTAACCTTGTTAAAATTACATAAACTCATTTACTGCATAATAACATGACAAATATTTTCTCTTTCACGTGTAGGGGAATATCAATACATTGAACATAATACATATTCTGACAGTTGCCTTTCAAACAAACTCATATAGGACGTGGTGATTAGTTGATAGTGTTTTTGAGCCTTCTCTTTGGAGCTTTACTTCAGGTCTTTAGCATTGGAAGATGCCAGGTGCAGCTTTTTCTTGGCTTTATGGATAACTGTAGTGCACGTCTAATAGTTTCTTTGCTGAGTTTTTTAATTAGTGCCAAAAGTTCAGGTTGATTCCCATGGAAATTAATATAAGATGGTTTGGGGTTTTCTTCCAGGAAAATACTGCCACTTTTGAGTAAATAATACTGAAATGGTGGTTACAGGGCACTGAAATCTCGTTTAAAAATTAACATTTGTTCTTCATCATGTGTTCTAGGTTTAGCAGTTAGATATGGCAAAAATGGCTGCTTTGAGGTTTGGTTCATAGTAACCTAAAATTGTATGGCTATTCTCCAGTGGACAGTGCTGTGGGAGCAGGAATAGTTGTCATAGTCCATACTTTATCCCTTGAGCACTATACCAGGGGTCTCAAACATGTGGCTCAACCTAGTGTTGAATTTCTTTTCCAATGTCTAATGTCATGGGCTTGAAGGCTCTGAATGGTGCACTATCTCTTGACAGTAACAAATCACATGCCAGCAGAGAGAGAGAAGAATGCAGGAAAGTTTTAAATTTGCAACATCTAGATTTTCTTATTAAGATTATGAAGTATTCTTAATTATGTGTTTAATTTTAAAGAAAATACATGCCCTGTTTATTGCTTAAAATGAGATGCAGCCTGCCTTAAATTTCAGAATTGTGTTTTGTCTATGTAAAATTTGAGTTTGAGACCCCCTGATCTGTACATTTTTTTGTGTTTGATTCTGTTTTCGTTACGGAATGTACAGTCTGCTGCGTAATAATATCATTGTGTAAGTTATCATATGTAATACCTTGTAGCTAGGAGAAATAATCCATCATGGTGTTAAGCATCCTGTGACCTACCACCATGATTTGGGTGACCTGCAGCTGATGCATTTTAATAATTTCTTTATGATCTAATAGTTTTCAGTTATGTTCAGTTGGAATTGCTTATAAAAAAAATAGAATTCCAAAGGCTGGGATTTGACACACCGTAAAAATTTTTGTTAACTTAGGGCTCAGGTAGTAATTGTACCTGGGTTTTTGGGCTGTCAGCAGCATTAACATAGGATACATGGTGAAGATGAGAATCTATAACCTATTGTACTTCTTGTTTGTGTTTGAAGTCTTTGTGGATGAAGAATTGTGACACATGGAATTGTTTGGAAAGTAATCAAGATGTTGGTGGCTGATGTAAATGGGACAGTCCGTGGTAGTTGAGTGATGTGAGGAGACATGTAGTGTCATGTAGGAGATACGGTATCATTTGTATCTGTGATAAGCGAAATGGGAATTTGGTGACTGCACAAACGGTATAACTGGCCTTTTGCTGAAGATTGCTCAGATTTTGAAGTAATGATTAATGAAGTACCATCACTATGCTGCATGAAGGCCAAGTAATTTTGGGGGGTTTCCACACAATGAAAATATTTGCAACATTTGTGAACATTACAGAATTGTTTTGTATATTTATTTGATATGAAGAAGTTCTGTTTAGTTACCTTAGAGTTTTTTGCATGGTAATGTGAGACATTTAATCTAACATAGACGTGGCAACTTAAGCACAGTCTGTGCTGAACAAGTGATTGTTAAGATTGGGTGTTGTAGTTGTGTTGAGTACTTAAATAGGTATAAATAAGTATCGTTGAGGGAGCGTTTAAATTTGAGCTTGAAAATTTTATATGTCTGTACATTATTAATTATCCTTGTACTTATTATTAATATTATCATCATCATCATCATCATCATTATTGTTGTTCAGTTTTCACATTGAATGTGTCGACTGTGTGGGTGATGCTGTTCATTGTTCTTTTTTTCACATATAAGTGATAAAAATATTGTGCTAGAAAAGAAGCAACTGACTGGATTTTAGAATTGCTTGAGATATAATTACAATACTTTTATTGCAGATGTAACTGGCACATTCAAGTGCAGTGTATCAGTAGATATTGTGCAAGTACCACAGTTTTTGTGCTTTAGGCAATGTGGAGAGAACCATTATATAAGAGAAACTGCAAGCTTCCAGAAAGTACATCGGCACTTCATAGTGAGAAGCGTGCATTAACCTTTGAAAGACTGGGCTGTTATTTAAATTGTAGTGCACAGCTTATAAAAAACAAGAGCATTATTTGAACAGAAAAATATTATGAAGTAAACGGCATTTTGTGGAAAAGAAAATGGAGATTGTGCGGCATGTCTTAAAATACAGTAAACTTTCTTGTTGCCTAAATATATAACATGAATTTCTGGGGGTTATTTTATGTGTCTTTGCACAGGCAGACATATATCGTTTAAAGGTTAAATAAATACTCAACATTTTGTTCACATTCGGAGGAACGTTGAACAAACATAACCTTATTTGCCAGCTTGCAGTACCATTTTCTATATGATAACCAACATTTGTAATTTATAGTAATGGTTATAACTGTTTATAGTTCAGTCATAACTTGTGTTTAGATGTCAGTATTTAATCTGAAGGTCATTTTCAGCAGTGGTAGTTGTTACAGTGTTGCTGTTTTCTTGGTGAAAATTGAAGTGGGTGTATATCATATACAGCCTCTATTAATACCTTGAGGTACAGGATGCACTTTCTCCATGTATGAGATAATTGTCTTAAAATTTATCATATAACTGGTGTTGGGTTGTAACTGATGGATTAAAGTTTATCTGCAGATGTGACAATTAGATCTGCCCAATGTGTGTGTGAGATATAGTGTCATTGATTGTTACAAGCTGCTCTGAAGTTCTTCTCCCCCCTTCTCAGGTTTTATTTGCAGTAGGAGTGTGCAATTTTAATAATTTGTCACAGACTTTGTTTCAGTTAAACAAACTGAATGGTAAAGAGACCTGTGTTTAACAGTGCAGACTCATGTGCATGTTGTTTGGATGGAAATGTGGTTTACAATGATGGATTGTGGTTCCAGCAAAATACAATGACGCTGAAAGGTTTGTGAGGCGTGGAGACGAAAACAGACTGGTTGTTGTGTTGCTAACACCTTAATTACACCAGGCAGTTTCTCTTCCTTTTAGGTGGACAGACCTGAGAGAGGGAATCGAGTTGGGGGAGAGTCCTGCTCCACACTAACCATGGTGTATCGGGATCATAGGTCAGACGGCGGAGGTTCGAGCTCCGCCGACACAGCTGCCAGAAGGCACTCCGAGTCTTCGCAGGGGTCAGCTCGAGATGAGGAACGCCCCAAATCTAGAGACGACAGAGAAGACTCCAAGTATAGTAGTGATTATTCGAGAGGTAGCTCAAGATATAAGGAAGGGAGGTACTTGGAAGGTTCCAGATCTAGAAATGGCAAGGATGATGGGAAGTATGGTGATGGTTCAAGGTACTCAAAAGACTCGAGATCTGGAAATGGAAGGGAAGAAGGGAAGTATTATGACAGGTCCAGGGATGGGAGAAAGGAATGCTCAAGATACAGGGAAGGAAAAGATGATGGGAGATACTCGGATAGTGGTTCAAGATACAGTGACAGTGCAAGATATCCAGAAAGCTCAAGGCATTCAGATGGCCGTTATTCTGAGGCATCAAGGTACAGCTCTGGAGGATCTAGATTCAGCAGTAGTGGAGGAAATGGAGACGGTTGGTACTCGGAGTCTTCACGTTACCGAGAAGACAGCAGTAGATTCTATGGTGGAGGAAGCTCCAGATACCACGGAGAAGACGGTGGAGGACATGATGACAGGGAGGCTGCCCAATACGGGGCAGAAGATACACCAAGTGACGACTTGGCAGAAAATGCTGCAGCAAGTTCTGAACAGGAAAAATTGAAGAATGTGTTCCAGAATGATGGTAGTTTCTTGGAGATGTTCAAAAAGATGCAAGAGGCCCATAACAAAACTGAAACTGAAACAGTTGAAACACCTTCCTCAGAACCAAGTGCCCCTGAAACAAGCACCAGTGTCAAGCAAGAAGTCGTACCTCGGCAAGGCGCAGCCGTACCCAGACGGGGAATGGCGACCGGTATTGTAGGTAAGCGACGAGGTGGGCGAGTACTTCCAACAGGGATGGTAAAGAAACATAAGCGAGAGGAGGAAGAAGTTGAAACACCAAAGGACGCGTGGTCTCTGTATATGGCCGAAGTCCGCAAATATAAAGAGGCGTCATGTGAAGAGGAAGGGAAGACACGCCCCCTTGTCAAATAAATGCCATACTCTGTAGCATGCAAAGACATTGCTCTTTTGGACTGTGCTGAGATGTAGGAGGTGTGATGTTTATACAGAATGCACTGTGTTTATGTTGAGGTTACTGTCATTCACATGCTACTTGTACATAAGTTCACGTGCATATGTGATAAGTGCAGCATGGTGGAAGTACTGATGTCAGCCTTTTAGGTTCTAAATGTTGCAGCTGTGGTACTCTGCCAGCCCAGCTGTCAATTGGGTTTCTCTTGTACTTTTTTTTCTTTTTACGTTGATACTGCGCATGTCAAGAATATTGTGCCGCGGTTGACAGAAAGATATAGTAAAATTGTGTTGTGTTCAGTTGTCACGTAACTTCATAAGCAGATTTAGCAGTGCCACTATATTTTTATCGTATGAAAGGTATGTGGAAGAGAGTTCTTATGGTAAAGACATGCTAATCTTAAATACTATCCTTGACAGGGTTAATAAGCAGGCTTTGTTATGGAAATTCTGAAATTCCAATTCTGTGACGTGAACTATGTTGAAAGAGACATGACTTGTTGCGTGGTGTGTGAGCTGCATGAATGAATGTTACTGGACTGTGCGTAGTCCACATACTGAAGTGTTACTTCAGGGCATGTGTGTGTGCATATAACTGAACGTTTGTAGCTGAAGAGTGGTCGACATATTGCACCGTGTAGTTTCTTGTCTCTTGTGCCACCGCCACCTACTGTTTGTATATGGTACAGTCTGAATGTGGCGTATTGTATTTTGTGTGTTATGGTGTACACGTTATGTTATAGTGAAACGTCAGTATTCACCAGTACAAAGGGACAAGTATTGATAATATGGTAAGTATTGATATGGGTTCTGTATGCATTGGTAAAGGCTCTGTGAACACATCCATCATTGTAACCCAAATAATTGCACAAGTAACCGTTCTTCCAGGATTTGGTGTCTGTTGACCAGTTCTTACCAGCTGATGCAAAAACATTAATTCTGAATCACTGTTCTAGAGTTGATACAGCAAAAGCTATGAAAAAGTAATGATTTTGTAGAAAAACTTAATGTTCTTTACATTGCAAGTGCTGCATTGTGTATATTGCGGCTGGCAGGAGCTACACATTATTTCTGGAAGTGGTGGGTATGCATGAAGAAGGGTCTATGATAGTGAAAAAATGCTGTGAATTATGCTGCTTCCATGATGCATACCTCTCCATGTTGTAATTTGACTGGGGAAGTGCTTGAAGTTGGAGATCTTCCCCCTCATGGGTGACTTATAAGAGATTTTTGTGCTGTTTAAGTTATACAGCTATGAAAATAACTCTGCATAAGTGTCTGATGTAACTTATTATTTTTTTTTGTGAATATCCACAAAAATATCGTGCGTTGATTTATTTCTGTATACAGTTTCCAGTGTGACTGATTCTGAGTATGTAAAATGTGCCCAATATAATTACATAGCTTCTCACTGTTTGTAAATGTTAATCCTTGGAGTACCATTCATACAGACTTTGTGCCTGTGTGTGTACCACCACCTAAAACATATTGCATGCCCAGCACCAGTAGTACATTAATAACTATTAAGCCACAGAAGTTAAATACACTGACTGCATCTTTTGGAGATCTGTTGCCACATACATTTTCAAAACTGTGTTAGTGTCCTGGTAGTGTTGATATGAGTTGCTGTGTTGGCATTAATTATGGTAGAAAATTGAAAGTTTATGTGTGCATGTGTGCGCGCACAGACACGGATGATGCGATGTGACTTCATTAATTTATTACATAATATAAGAATACTGTTAGTTGCTTAGGTTGTATAGCCTGTAGTGGTATGATAAAGTTTCATGGAAATCTTGCCAAAGGTTTGAATAATGTCCTGGGGGGTGGGTGGGGGGGG
>Ga0136643_10008779_pt1 | contig 14814 bp, 8 predicted proteins | sample TergutLab28metaG_FD_96883 | JGI IMG/M metagenome (GOLD analysis project Ga0136643, IMG submission 96883) | Labiotermes labralis P1 segment gut microbial communities from Petit-Saut dam, French Guiana - Lab288 P1 (version 3) (version 3) | ecosystem: Host-associated > Arthropoda: Insects >... | reverse complement strand
GTGTGGTTTTTTGTGTGTGTGTGTGTGTGTGTGTGTGTGTGTGTGTGTGTGTGTGTGTGGATCAGCACAACAGTTATCAACCCACAACAAGTTATCAGTTTTCTTGCACTCATATTGCAGAATGTGTGGGAATCAGCACAGCAGTCAGAAGGACAATTGTTTCAAACTGCAGTTATCCATTTGGACTTGCAATCTCCCCTCGCAATTACTACTGGACAGACTGGGACACGTAAGTGCTTGAGCATTAAGAGTAACATAAAATAGATTCCTGTAACCCATGTTGTTTTTTACAGTAAAATTTGATAGTGCCAACATTGGTGACTTTGTAGTCTAAAGTGAATGTTTATGGTTGCTCGATTGCTGGGATTGTAAGTTCTGGATCTACGTGTTAACTGGAAGTTAATACAGTAACCACAGAAATGAAGGTTATATTTAACTGTGTGCATATCAAATCCTATGCACTGAAAATGTGTGGGGCAGTGAAGGCAGAGCTCCTTTCATTCTTAACTTTGGCACTACAAGGGTGCAAGTCATCACCTACAGTGATTCATGCCTGATTTGTGGCTCAGTTGTGTACAAAAATTTCAGGGTTTGGTGATGAAGAGACATTTAAATTATGCAGTGAAAATTTCATTTTCTAAAACAGAAGCACAGTCATCTGTTGTCGACCCAGGATATGTTTGTTTTCCTCGTCACTTTTACAACACAGTATTTGTTAATACAATACCAGTTATTGGTACATGTATTACCTGATATCTGAATTATCTTGGCATGTCTTTCTTTTACATAGATTTTGTCATATGCAAATTTTGTTCTTTTTGCATATCCTACATTCCTCTTCACAGAGAGAGGTGGGAGCAGAGTTTGGAGGGTCTAAAGAAAAATGTGTGAAACAGTATCATTTCTTTCTCAGTGCTTTACTTTCAGAATCAGTAGTGGCAATGAGAAATTTATTCCAGTAATTGTGTTCTACTGCATGACTTGACACACTCCTGGCACCACAGCCTGAGGTTTTGTATGTCAGATTTTTCATCTAAGCCCTTCCAGTGTTATCACCTTGTTTCCACTGAGAATCCAACTATAGCAGAATCTGCCATAGAAACCATGTCAAATGGATAGTTCATTTTATGTTCTAAAACCTACCCTAATCATTCTCATGTCAGCCATTTCTCTTCTGACTGGTGGAAATTACTCATTGTTCATTGAATAATGTATTTGTCAAAATAATCTGTGTCAGCCTTCTCCTTACATGTGGTTGTATCTTACCAGGGCTCTGAAATGCTAGCTTGGTGTCTTTCATTCATGCTGTCTGCTGAACAGTGCTGAAAGATATGCCACATACTTGGACCACCCTCTTTTGCAACCATTTCTCTCTAGCTTATGATCCTGCCATTGCTTTCAGATACTTATACACATTAAATATAATTTCTTGACATTGAGTATGTATGACTTTATTACGTCCACCCATTTTTGATAGGCTTAGGCCATTACCTACAGCAGCATTCATTATATATGATGCAGTATTCTTCCAGCTGACCAGTGAGAGAAACAGAACATCACTTTTGTACAGACATGCAGTCAAGCTGGCCTGCAAATGGCGTCTTGTGCTTATGTGCTGTGTGATATGATTACTCTGCACCCCTGGCTAGATTCTATATTCCATATATACAGTATGAGTTAGAGAGGTTTTGGACATTGACATCACAGACCTCAGGAAAGATGTTACCACTGTGAGGAAGAGTCTGTTCAGTTCACACAAGTGACTTATTGTTACAGACCATTTATCAACATGAATGTCTTTTTTTGGTTTAAAAAAATGTAAGTCAAATTGTAACCTTTTTGTGTTTTTCAAACAATGTGATGGATTTTCCGTGTTTTCATTATTTCTGCACTTTCTTATCATCATGAGCCTTGATAATTGGTGTTCAGCTGTAGTGTCTAAACCTTTAAAGAAGGAATAACACTCAGACAAAGAAATTAAAGTTTTCTGAAGTAATTAAAACAGAGATTGGGAAGAAGGACCAGAATTGCTTCCATGAACTCTACTATAATACTCACATACTGATTTAGCAGCCATGGCTACTGTACACAGACTAAACTTTGTATCTTCATGTTTTATATTAGGTTTGCAGTGGACGTAGGAAACAGACAGAAAAGTTACAATACTCTGTAAGTCATATTTGTATGAAATATATTCAAGACTTCCTTCTGTTCTACAGGCAGAAGATAGAAAGTGCACAGAAACCCTCTGGGCATGTAAATAAGCCCATCACTGTTCCCCTCGGGGGTAGTGGCAAGATGTATGGAATTGTGTCTGTTCCAGAACACTGCCTCAGGTGTAAGTATACACAGATGTACAACAGAGTGTATGAAGGCAAATCTTGTGTTAGGTACATTATTATTATTATTTTAGACTTGGGGCATTATTCTCAAACTCCACAAGGGTTTCTCAGCTGTGGACCCATTTCTGTAACTGTGGATTTTACTTTGGCTGTCATTCTTATGGAATTTTAATTAACTTATGCAAGTGCAGAAGCTGATTCCAACCTGCAGTGAATTTCTGAAGCTAGAGATTTGGTCTAATCAGGCAACAAACCGTTTTCAGTGCTCTCTCTCTCTCTCTCTCTCTATATATATATATATATATAAAGAGAAGATTGAATCTTAAAAGATTTAAATTTAAACAATGTTTTCTTTTTAGTGGCACTCAACAATACGAAATACCTGCACTTGTTTTTTTTTAATGGAGATAAATAACTTAAACACTTATTTTGCTGTTTGAGTGCTGATACCTTCTTTTGTATAAAAAAAAGGAATTTGTTTATGTACACTAGTATTGTGTATTTATGGATTATTTTCCTTCTTACACATGTCACTTTTCTTGGTCTGAAAATTTTTTTCTGTCACATTTTTGAGGTCTAACACCATATGAATGTCAGATTACTATACCTGGAACGCTTTCTGATTCTGTTGTGGATCATCATTAATTTAATTTCTTTCCTGTTTGGATTCCACTTTTATCTTTTAGGCCAAAACAGTGGAGCCTTAGAGCACTATTGAAAGCCAGTTTTCCCTGAGTGTGATTAAACACCATACTGTGAAGTTGTATGGAAGAGTGGACACACAACTACAAGCATGCTTAAACTTGGTACTAAAGAGATGTAAATCATCATCTGCTTGCTTTGGCCACTTTACCAGTGAGGAAACAACCATGGTGCCTCTTCAACTTAAAGATTCCACAACTATTTTACACTAATTATGTTTGGAGGGCATTTTAATTTTAAAGGTTCAGTTGCATAACCTCTGTGTGACATATGCTCTCATGTAGACACACAGAAAACTGGCACTATCTGTGAAGCCTGGAAACAATTATGTGAAGGAACATGACATGTCCTGTCATCAGAGAGGGCTCTTCAAGACCCCAAAACTTTAAATTTCAAACGTGAGACTAGTATCTGGCAAAGAACTTCATTAGGGTCTCAATGTGAAGATGAACTGACCAGCTGACCATCAGTCATATTGTCCTTTTGACTCTGTGTGTGTGTGTGTCTGTGTGTGTGTGCATTTTCTTTTCATGTATGTGTGTGTGTGTATATATATATATATATATATATATATATGGACTTTTGAAAAATGTATGAGATGGAAGCTGCAGAATATGAGTATATAGGGTTTGGGGAAAGAAGTATGTGAAGGAGATTTTAAGACTGGATCATCAAATGAATGTATGCAATACAAGGTATGGAAACAAACTAAGCGTAGGAAGCAACAGAATGAAGGCAAGGTAAGATGTGCAAATATATTTAAATATGGTGTTTGACAAGTGGAGGTAAAATGCTCATCTGAATCCAGAGCACAGGTTTTTATCATCTTACCTGTCTTAGTGCAGTTTTATGATGATACTCAGATGTAAGGATTGTCAGGCAGTGTTGCCATACCAGTGAAGAAGAATAACAATAAGAATAAGTTGGAGGTGGTTGTGGTGGTGATGGTTGTGTTGGTGTGGTGGTAGTGGTTGTAATAATGTTAGTAGTAGTAGTTAGAGATAAATCAGAACTGCAGAACAGTAAAAGTTGACCACGATTTTTATACAGCAGACCTGCATTGTTCACAGGCTTGTTGGTCACAGTTATGATTATTCAGGGAACAATTACTGTGGCAACCCATGTGTGTCACATTGTGCTTCCCTCACCTATTCATAGTCATGTTTCAAATCATACATTTATACAAAGGATCCACATCTGCTCACATGTCCCTCTCTGCAGCTACCTAGGTATCATAAATACGGAATGTACCTTGATTGTACTCGCAATTTTTAGAACTGATTGTTGCCCTCATGTTCTAAATATATGTGGAAAGAATGATGAACATGGTGATAAAGACCCTAAGGATGAAAGAAAATGAAAATCATGCCCTTGTTGGATAAAGTGGAGGTGTTGGATATGGCTGTCAGTCAGTGATGCTATGGTGAGGGCGAAGGCCAGGCAGATACACAGCCACTATCCAGAGTCTGGGGTGAGGAGAAGAGCAGCTTCCATACCAGTAAAGGGTGGTTTGAAAATTCTATAAAGCATATTAGCCTGAACAAACATAAAGAGAATGGGAGGATCAGTACCTGCTGATCATGTGGCTGGTACTAAATACAGAGCACTTCAAGAAGATAATCAAGGAAGACTACTTAACACAGCACGTCTTTAACCTCGATGAGACAGCCCTGGTTTTGAAGAAAATACGGGCAGGTGCTTTTGAATCCAAAAATGAAAAGACTACTCCAGGTCTGAAAGTCTCAAAGGATCATATCATTTCTGTTTATGGTGTAAGGCTTTGGGTGAATGTATGACAAAACGCTAACATCATTCCAGTGAACACCAACACGATTGTTATCATATTTATGAATTATAATTTACACATTATTATATATCATGTGTCTTTGGTTCCCCTCTCCCCATTTCTCCTTTAAGGTTTACCATTGGTAGGATTTTTAAAGAATGTAACCCAATGAATAGCATGTATTTACTCTACTGTCATGAGGGCTTATGCATTCAAGTGTTGTCTTGTGACTGTTTTGCTACCTCTTTGCCTGTGATAAAATTACGAATCTGCTTTCCTTATGTGAGCATTGAATGGGCAGGATTTCAATTTTGCCCCTGACTTCATCATAAGGAAGACAATGATGACAGAAATGAAAACAACAATGGTGATTGGCAAAGGAGACCTATTTTTAAGTGTGCGATTTGCATTTTGGTGGAAGATGGTCTTTACCATATACCATGCTTTGGGACAGAAGGATAAGGCATGTAGAAGAATTTATACTTTATCCAGCCGGTCTCAAACCTGATACCTTATTGCACAGAAAGTCATTAATTACCTTTATGCCCTTCTTAATTGCATTTAATTACTGATAAGCAGTTTTATTATGCTCTCTGTTTCAGTATCAAATGCCTGTCAGTTTCAAAGTGGGACTTGTGGAGAAGGATATTTGTGTTTGCCAAATGGTGTTGGAGGCAGAAGCTGTGTTTGTGGTGACTCAGACAGCGAAGGCTCAGGTGAAATAGAGAGTTGTAATGATGTAGTCTGATTCATGGACTACACATGGATAAACACACAAGTTCCATTGCATATGTATGTAACAGGAAATCTGTGTCCGTTTTTGTTTCAGTGGATATGTGACTGAAAACAAAACACGATTTAGTTCTTTAAGTGAAATTTTCCTCTTGTACTTCAGTCAAAAATATACATTTAAAACATCATTGTGCACAACACAATTTACAAATCTTCAGGTTACTAGTTCTGGCTTTTCAATTAAGACATCATCACACCTGTTAATTTTCAAGAGCAATACTCTGTACCCCACATCACAGTGGGCAGAGGTACCTGATAGTGCACACACACCAATGTCAATTCATAAATGTTTATATAACATGGACCTACTACAGGCATGGAAACACAAAGTGAACAAGGTCCCAATGTTAAAAACAAGTAAGTAAACTTCTAAAAACCACCTGTATTATTTTTTATTAAAATTATTGACTAAAAATTTTAAAAAATTCATAAATTAATTTAAATTTATTTAAATTCTATTTTTACTTACCCCAGTGTCCAAAAGAAACTAATAGGATGAGGATGAACACTATTTCAGAAAAATTAATAGTGTATCATACACATTACTTTCGAATAATAATGAACATTGGATTAACTTGCCTTCATATGAACAGATGGTTCCAATGCCATGAAAATACAAGACTGAAGTGTGTGTAATGTATCAGTATAAACTGCCTACCAACTTTATTTTAGAACGATCATTTTTAATACTACCCTATAATTTTAAAACTTATATGTATTTTAGCATATGATTTTATGCCATGTATTATACGGGAATGAGATCTAAATCCCACTGCAGGTAACAGTTTTTTTATGGCTGTTGATAATGAATGGGTCTGATGATGGCTAAATTTAAAAGCCAAAACTGGTAACCTGAAGTTTTGCAAATTGTGTTGAGCAAGATGGTGTTTTGAATGTATACAGTTTAGTTCTCTAAGGTGTAAGTTTTTTTGGTGTAGTAGAGCCTTCTGGCTTTCAACACTATGTAACATATAAAAGAACCTAATGTCTTCTCCCTCTGCATAGGAATAGCTGATATGAAGATGAATGCATTAAGTTGTTTTGAAATATTGCAATTTACTTTCAATTCAAAATCATATTATAACACAGAATATTCCTCACTACATAATTTGGCATTACTGAAGTTGAATTTTGTGTGTGTGCAGTAGGATTTATATTAAGATGTAATTACTGAGTAAATAAATAATATAAAACTTGTATCTAGACCATTCACAAGCTGGAATTTATCTGCATGGAAGGATATTTACAGAAAACATTTCACTATTCAGTTTCCAGGTAAATTCGTTTTCATTATGCCATAAAAACCATTTTCCATACATTTTTCAAACATTCTATAAGTTCTGAAAAATTTATTTCCATTTTCTGCATATTTTCATCTTTACTTTTAAACTGTTTAACCCATAAGGTTTTGAACACATGTAATGTGGCATCCTCTTTCTGCCCATTTGATTAGCGCATCTTCAGAAATGTTTCCCCAGAAGTGACTTTCTGAATGCGTGTAAACTGCTTGGTGTGTGAATCATTAACACGACGAACCTAAATTAGAACTACCGTTTGAATTATATGATGTCTGTAGGAGACTACAGTCATCATGTATCATGTAGTAGTCCCAACTATAATAACAACTTAAGAGCAACAAACAACATTAACCCTTCTTATCAGTATATTTCACCGACTGATACATTTTTGTGCTCAATGTGGCATTGGTAGTGTCTCCAAGATAAGTGTATTGGTTTGGTCTCCTGCATCTTTTTACACATTACATTATACAGTCTAAAAATGGAAGAATCATTAACAATTAACTGACACTTTAGTGTAGTTTGTGCAATTATAATGCAGGGTGTTGAATGCCTTCTGATGTTACATTGAACACTGGCACATGGTTGTCAGTAAGGCATATTGATTGGAATGTTAAGGGAGCTTAAAAAGTTGCAAGTGTTTGTTATATATATTGGCAGGAGGATATAGAAACTGCTGCATTGGGCAGTAGCAGTATATTGTCTGACCTTGCCCATCACAGAAATTATGAAAATAACAGTTAGGAGTATTCCTGAAACATTGTTTTAATTTATAGTAATTTTGATGTGTAATAATTAAATTTCTACTTGCTTCTGTTGAGTTTCAAATTTAATGAAAAGTGGAGAAACAAGTCAGCACATGCATAATGCTGGTCACTAGTTACTCAGGTGTGAGAGGGTTAAAATATTCACTTGCTTTTCATAGTTAATTATGATTATTTAGTTATGAGACTATGTAATACAGCCTGAATCAGATACGTTTGCTGTGATATGCTCAAGAGAAAGTTGAATCAAAATGTCTGAGGGAGTGAAGTGAAAGAAGCTGCTAGTCATCATAGGCACTGCTGGTGTGGAAGTATAAGACTAATGTTCAGGATTCTGCTGTGAAGTGACTAAGAACTCCGCTCTTCTGGGCTATTTTGCAGCAAGTAATGGTAATTTTCACTACTTGCTGCGTAATAACCCAGAAGAGCGGAGATGTTACTGAAGACACAATCACAGTGCTTGTATAAACATCTGTATTCAAACAAGGAGCTTTGCCATTTGCAAACAGAGAGGTACATAACCACATACATTATCCAGGTGTAGTTTTTATACCAGTAATAGTGTTGATATGATATAATTATACTGTCTGTAACTGTCAGAAGTGCACTGCAGTATGAATGGCACTGTAAATTCCTTCAGTGCACCACCGCCATATTGTCTATCTGGTGGAGGATTCTTCAGACATAGGCATTGCAAAATAATGTCAATAACACCATGTCAGTGAGTAGATCTGCTATATAATTTACAATGATAAAAAAATGGTTCAAGAGTATTAGTGGGGACCTAAATTTCTTGTTCTGTATCATGACAGATGTATTTGACACAGGCTGTATGGTAGGTTATTTGTGAACATTAAATCAACAAGTATGGGGAAAAAAGCAATCATGGCCCATTTTGGAAATATTATCCTGGAGTAAACCTGCAGGGAACAAAGAAAAGAATGAAAAGCTTTGTACATACTGGTTTCAAACTAAGTACCTCCACAATACATGTAGACTTATTGTTCATGGAAGTCTAAAACTCTGAAAAATGTTAAACATGTATGTTGAACTGTAATATATGCTTGTAACATAATTTCTTCTGTTTTTGCATTGTATGGGTTGGTTTTTTTCCATGACCAGAATGAAGTATGGTGTTTGTATGTATACTTCTCATTGATTTTAAATTGCCTGTAGTTACTTCTTTTGCATAACAATGTTTCTTAGACACTAATATAAAGCCTGCTGACATATTAACAGAAAAATGTTACAGATGTCAAGAATACCTAACTTCAATGAAATTGGAAGTTCTGTAAAGACAGCTATATTTGGACTGTGATGATGTTAGGCAGGTTTAAATGCATGCATACAGTTGAAGCAATAGTGACTGTGACTAGTGCCATTGAGATTGCAATCACTACTTAAAAGTTGAAAAGATGTAAATCACCTGGTATTGATTAAATCGTAGCAGAACTGCTTCAAGCAGGAGGTAGAATACTACATTCAGAGATACATAAGTTTATTAATTCTGTCTGGAATAAGGCAGATATGCCTGAAAAGTACAGGAAGTCAGGTATTGTATCTATTTATAAGAAGGGTGATAAAGCAGGCTGTAGTAATTGTTAAGGCATATAACTGTTATCAGCTACGTACATAATTTTACCCAACATTCTTCTGTCAAGATTGATTCAATATGCAGAAGAAATTACTTGGATCATCACTGTGGATTCACCATAACAGATCAACTACTGATCTGCATTCATCCTACACTTGAGAAAAAAATGGAATACAATGGAGCAATAAATCAGCTATTTGTATACTTAAAGACAGCCTATAATTCAGTTTTTGTTTAATATTCTCACTGAATTTGATATCCCCATGAAGTGGCTAAGTTAATAAAAATGTGTATAAATGAAACCTGTAGTAAAGTCCAAAGAGGCAAACATTTGTCTGATACATTTCCTATTCAGAATGGTCTGAAAAAAAGGAGATGCTTAATTACTGCTGCTTTTCAACTTTGCTTTAGAATGTTATCATTAAGGTTCAAATCAACCAGAAATGAATCAGACACATCGCCTTTTGGTCTGTGCTGATGATATTGATTATTGAGTGAAACATACATAAAATAAAAACAAGATTTATTCATCTCAAGTAAGGAGGTTGGTCAAGGAAAAAATGCTGAGAAACTTAAGTGTATGTCTTTGTCCTGTGAACAACATGCAGTATCAAATCACAATGTCGGGGTAGGGAATACTGTATATCGTTTGAAAGTGTGGTTAGTTCAAATATTTAGGAACAACACTAATAGAATGGAATTGCATTCCTGACGAATTGAAGAGCAGGTTGAACTGAGGAGTTTGGTCCAGAATCTTTTGTCTTCCTGTTTTCTACCCAAAATATAAAGGTTAAAATATACAAAAGTATAATTTTGCCTGTTGTTTTATATGAATTTGAAAATTGGTCTCATATTAAGGGTTGAGTGGCTGAGGGTCTTTGAGAATAGGGTGCCAAGGAAGATATTTGGGCCAAAGAGGGATGGGATAGCAGGGGAATGGAATAAATTAAATAATGAGAACTTTTATGGTTTATAATCTCCATCAAACATTATTTGGGTGATCAAATCAAGAAGAATAAGATGGGTAGGACATGTGTCATGTATGAAGGACAGAACAGGTGCATACAGGGTTTTGATGGGTAAATCTGAGAGAAGAAGTCTATGTGGAAGATGTAGGCATAGATGGGGGGCTAATATTGAAATGGATCTTCAAGATATATGGGAGGGTGTGAACTGGATTCCGTGTACTCAGGATAAGGAAAAGTGGTAGGCTGTTGTGAGCATGGCATTGAACCTTTGGTTTTCATAAAATGTGGGAAATTTCTTCACTCTCTGAGGAACTACTAGCTTCTCAAGAAGTTCTTAACCACATGGATTTTTTTTCGTTAGGTATACATGACAGAAAGACAACCAGTAAGCAGCGATTCTACAACAGGTAACTTTATTCAGCAAAGGTGGACGCAGTAATACTGAATAAAACGTACTACCATTTTTTTCAAAGACGAAATCCCGTTGTGTCATGATCAATATTACTTCCCGCTGTTGCTACCTTTCGTTCGCCTAGTAGTTCACTTAATTAATGGTTGCGTTGCTGTTACTTATCCTTGCCGCCAAAGTTGTGTTACTATTCCTCGTCCGATGGCAGCACGACCTGATTTGACACTCGTGCTGTAATCAGTGCCTGTGTGATGGCTTCTCGTCTGCACGCCATACTATATGATCTGTGTCTGCACGTGAGCTAATCTGTGGACCAGAAATTCGGATTACTTTTCATAGATTGCTCCTGCCATCTGATCCATGATCTACGCCATGTATTGTTCAGAGGCAAGTATACCCTTTAACCGAAGCGATTTGGTGTAGCAATAGAAAAAACGCAACTAATGAATAAGGGAAGGTAAGTAAATCGGCAAATATGCGTGAATGTTCGTGTATTATGTTGGACTATTTTAAAGCCTGAAGCATCGGTATGTGTACTGTTTAATGCAGTGACAGCATTATTCTGACGAGATCCGTCAACTGTCTGAGATAGTCGTTCGTTCGACTGTGATATACATTTTGTTTCCATTGCTAGGTGTCCCAATAAGTTTCTCTGAAAACATGGGGAATGCTGGCAGTAATACACGTGACAGACACAAATCAGGAGATGCAATAGCACCGTCATCACCAGGAAAGGATGGTCAAGCATTTATCTTTGATAAGAAACCTAACACTAAATTAGTTTTCCAATCATCTCATGAGGATGAAGAACCGTACTATGCCAAGGAACAGCTAACAGAGGAGTACACAGCAACCACACGCCAACGTTCTGCTACTGTCTCGGAGGGTACAAAAGTGAATGACAAAGTCTTACCCACAGTTTTTAAATGGGAAGGTGGTGGAAAGCAAGTTTTTATCAGTGGGACGTTCTCTGACTGGAAGACTCTTCCAATGGTAAAAAGGTAAACACTCTTCCTATTGACCACAGGAGAATATTTTGGTCCTATAGGCAGAAATAAGGATTTCAGTGTACTGTCAGTAGCTTGTATATACATACTTGAAATAGTGTATAGCATTAAGAAGTTCAAACAAACTCTGGAACAAAATGTGGAAATTCATAGTTATAATATATAGCAAAAATTATCTGTCTGTGTTCAGTTCTGTAATTTGTATCTTTTAAGGAAAAGTGTGTGAATGTGGGTCCAGCATTTCTGCCACTGCTGGAACTCACTTTCTGGAATTTTATGTAGGATGGTCTGCAATTTTTCCTGAATTTCGGAGACATCTTGGAAACAAACCCTTGTATCTGCAATGGATCAGAGGATAATCTTAAAGTGATCCATAAAGACCTGGGATGGGAGTGTCTAGACAGGATGCATGTGACTTAGGCTAGGGACCATTTGTGGGGTTTTATGAACACCTTTGGGTTCCATAAAATGTGGTAAATTTCTTGACTAGCTCAACAACTGTTAGCATATTAAGGAGGATTCCCTTCCAGGATGCTATTGGGAATGTAGTAAAAATTAAGTATAAAACTTTTTTGTTAATGTCTTCCCCCCTCCACCTGCCCCTTTCCACACACACACACACACACACCTTGTTTCTGAATTCTTGATTCTTATTGTGTCTTTAAATTGTAATCTTAATTTTTTCCAGTCATGGTGATTTTGTAACTATTATAGATCTTCCAGAAGGAGAGCATCAGTACAAATTTTATGTGGACGGTGAATGGAAACATGACCCAGGAGTGGTATGTATGCAGAATAGAATAGGAAACATTTTGAAATGTCTTTTTCATTACACAGTTTCTTCATTCTATTAATTCTTTCTTCTTCAGCGCATCATTGACAATGGAATGGGTTCTAAGAATAACTTGGTGTCTGTCAAAAAGTCTGACTTTGAAGTATTTCAAGCTCTTGCAATGGACAGTGAAAGTGCAGGCAGTAATCAGCAATGTAAGTAAAGATAATATTTTCTTATTAAAAAAAATGGCTGGGTAAACTTGTCACTCTAACCATTTAACCAGATCCACAGTGTGGATTCAGAGTTCTATTTGAGATGCCACTGATCTTCTTATAGGCTTTTCAATATTTCTAAATTACTGCTGTACTGTTCCATTGTATTCTGGTGTCTGACGAATTCTGAGGTAATTTGCTCTCTCCATCTTCAGGAGTACTAATGATGGCAGACAGTCTGTGCTTCATCTATTTTATCAAAATCCACATTGTTAATCCCCATTACATGGGGACATGGGGAGTACTAATTACTGACAAATATCTCCATCATGAACTGTGTACAAAATTGTATTCATTATTCTTCTCTCGTGGTTTATTTCATGCACAGACAATGATTGATTATTTGTGGCATCCCAACTTGCAGATCAACTACTGATCAGATTTTTTATATACATGGGTCTGTGATCGTGAATTGAATTTAATAATTGTCCAACAAGATGCGACTTATTCAGTTTATCGCATGTCTGTAAGCAGCTCTACATGTTTCGGGTGTTGACACCCATCGTCAGGAGCTCGTACAACTGTAATTACAATTACAATTGAGTTCCAACTCAACAACGTAAGCAGATGGTAGTAGATCTGGTTAATCAATACCAGAAGCTATAATTACAGTTGTACGAGCTCCTGACGATGGGTGTTAACACCTGAAAGATGTAGAGCTGCCTACAGAAATGTAATAAGCTGAATAAGTCGCATCTTTTCAGACAATTATTAAATTTAAAATACTTATCAGATATTTTGCGTTCATTGTATAGTGGAAAAAGTGGATACAGTGAACCTGTAGACGAGCTATTTTCATTGAATTTGGTTTACACGTGAAACAAATTTGGCTAATTAAAATATACTTAAATTGCGTCTGTTACAGGGATGTATTTCCTCTTCAGAATGATTTGAAAGGTTTAGGTGCTTTGTTGTTGCTGCTGTATGGTATGTTGTTTGGCAGACTGAATAAAATCAGAAGGGACTGGAATTGAATGGGACACATTAGCTTCTGGCTTGTGTTGTTGCTAATGTATTTGGGGCGGAGCATAAATATCATAAAGAATCTGTATTAGATGCTTATATGGGGGCTTTTGTATCAGTACTGTAACTGTCATCTTTTGAATTATTGAAGTGTGTAGCCTGGTAGAGATAACCAACATTTTGGAGGAGTTGGATGCCTCCATGTTCAGAAAAACTAGCATTGCATGCACCTGTGTCAGTTCTTCACATGGAAAGTTTTGTAGGTATTTATGTTAAGTACTGTTCTCTCACAAGAGGTGCTTTAAAATGATAGGTGCGTAGGATCTGTTTCGGTATTAAGTTGGGTGTCCGCGCTGAGCTTCAGGGTTGAGTTAATACATACACATGATTCTTGTAAATAAAACCAACTCGGTGCACAGTTTATTCTTAGTATATTTATCAATCTCTACATGTTTTGGGGCGACTATGTGCCCATCATAAGGAGAAACAACTGTATTTATGCGACACTTGGTGCTGTCTGGTGTGCACCCTGCATATCAGACAGTCATCCATACAGAATAACAAGTACCAAGTGTCGCATAAACACAGTTGTTTCTCCTGATGATGGGCACATAGTCACCTGAAACATGTAGAGATAGATAAATATACTAAGAATAAATTACGCACTGAGTTGGCTTTATTTACAAGAATATACAGGGATGCACGGTTGACAAAACATAAAAAAAAAGTACAAATGACTTGATTGTCTTCATGAAGTTATTCATATGCAAGAGGTACTTGTAGGTGTGTGGGCCGGGTAGCTCAGTCGGTATAGTGACTGACTACGGGCTGTACGGTCCGGGATCGAATCCCGGTGGGGACGAGATTTTCTGCCCATCCAGACCGGCCCTGGGGCCCACCCAGCCTCCTGTAAAATGGGTACCAGGTCTTTCCTGGGGGTAAAATGCAGCCAGGGCGTGCTGCTGACCACTCACCCCCTTCTAGTGCCGCGGTCATGGAACAGTAGAGCTATACCTCTACCCACCCTCTGGGCCACACGGGGCCTGTAACGGGATCACTTTACCTTTACGTGTAGGTGTTATGGTAGGATTACAGACTGAGCAGTCTGAAGTATAACACTGGGACTGAAACCATCATATCAT
>Ga0136643_10008776_pt1 | contig 14816 bp, 5 predicted proteins | sample TergutLab28metaG_FD_96883 | JGI IMG/M metagenome (GOLD analysis project Ga0136643, IMG submission 96883) | Labiotermes labralis P1 segment gut microbial communities from Petit-Saut dam, French Guiana - Lab288 P1 (version 3) (version 3) | ecosystem: Host-associated > Arthropoda: Insects >... | reverse complement strand
GCGTTCCACCTCATCCTGGTCAACAGCAGACAGCATCGTCGGTGCCTTATACCACAAGCTGTGAATATGATGGGGTCGAACGCAGTTCCACCTCATCCTGGTCACCAGCAGGCAGCATCGTCGGTGCTTTTTACCACAAGCTGTAAACACAGTCTAGTGCTCTTGAGGATGGGCGAAATTATCGCCCGAAACATGTTTTACCGATTGAAATTATTAATAACATTATTATTGTTGCATCTATTTGGCTGTTTATATTATTTCCAAAAGAAATATTTATTCCTGACTCATCAGTTAGATTAAATTATGGAAGCACATAAATTATAATTATACGTTCAAACGTTCCGTGTCACAAAGATACCTATCGTGTTTTGTCTTGACATTTCGTGTTTCACGGAAATAACGAGATGGATTTGCATTCAAGTAAGAGTATGAATATCTCTCATGAGCACAAAAATTGTGTATATCGGAATTTGACCTTATCAATCCCGGCACGAAAGACAAGGTCATAAAAATACCCCAACAAATGACAATATAAGCCTATTTCATTTTCGATAAGCTACTTCGAATAAAGTACCATAGAGTTCATGTCATTTATGAATTTTTACATTGCCATGCCTAAGAAGGTCGACCAGCCAGACAAGCTTCGGAAGCCACAGTGTGGGAGGCAACTCAGGCAATAACCATGCTTTAATAAAGTAAAATTCCTTATTTGATGGCTTCTTATTTCTGTTCATCCAAATATAATACGCTGGTGTCATTTAGTTACGAGCCTCATGTTTGTATAAAATCTTCCCTTTGAGCCTAGAACCCCTATTAACTACCTGGATATTGTTTTTTAACAAGCAACTTGCTCGACCCGCCTTGTGGCCAACCCTGATAAGTAACTTTATATATTTATGTTACTCAAATTTGATTAATTATGTAAGCCTCTATACATATTTATAGATCTTCCGATTTTAGTATTTTATTCTGGCGAACCAGGCGGAAGTACTTCGCAAGATTCTTTTCGTACTTGACGAAAATAAAGCCGTTTCAGTTCTCGCAGTGCAGTAGCGTAAGAATAACTCAGTGGTTTAAATAGATGTAAGGTTACAAGTTGTCAACCAGCAACTTATTAATTACTACTTACGTTGACATATATGCTTAACTAGTACCCCTTTAAGACTCCGTGGAAGACGTATAGTCCTGCGTTCTACCAGCAGAGTGTAGTTTTGCGCTTGTGTGGATTCCACAACATACAGCTGTTACATCCCTATTTAGCATTTAGTGTGGGTTTTGCACCGTACACCCGAGACGGAGTGCGTTTACCGCGCCGTTTGAAATACATATTTAAATATCATTCAGGTCCTTGTTGGATTTCGAAGTTTTAAGCATATTATATACAAATCTTTGAATTTTTGCTTTGTCAGAACTGTTGGGTAACATCAGCTAACCGGACGGATAGGTCAGCGATGATAGTTTTTATAACTGGAATTTAACTTTCGACAGAATTTGATTTCTAATCCAGAAATTACACAAATTAAAGGTAAAGTGATCCTGTTACAGACCCGGTGTGGTCCAGAGGGTGGGTAGAGATATAGCTCTACTCTTCCATGACCGCGGCACTAGAAGGGGGTGAGTGGTCAGCAGCACGCCTCAGATACACCTTGCCTCCGGCAAAGACGCGGTATCCATTTTATAGGAGGCTGGGTAGGCCCCAGGGCCGGTCTAGAATGGCGGAAAACCTCGTTCCCACCGGAATTCGACCCCGGGCCGTCCAGCCCATAGCTCAGTCGCTATACCGACTGAGCTACCCGGCCCATAAATTACATAAATCGTAGGAAGGAAAAGTAGCACTTGTTTGCAAGTTAGCTGTAAATATTGCATTGTGAGTCATGTTGTGTAAGAATGGCTGCCTAGCTTTACTGTTCCTGTCTACCCAGGAGAAAGTTTATACTTCTGCATGGACCATTAACCCTTTAAACGCCGAATTAAATCCCATCTGCCATCTGCTGGCGTTATTAGGAGCTCACCATATTCTACACGTTAGCAGGATAAGTGTTAAAGCTTGTATCTCATTAGGTAACGTCTAGCTACGGAAAAGATGTTCCACGACGCAAAGGAAATATTTCCACACTATATGCTGAAAGAGTGTTCGAAAGGAATCAAAAGAACATTTGACTATTTATATCGCACAGAGCAAAAAATTCTAAGCTAGCTGTCAGTTTCCCGTGCAACTTTACGAAACTAATAAGCTGTATGTTGGGCCTTTCTGTTTTACAAGTTGAAACGTTTAGACCAGTCTTGTATCGTAGTGTGGAACTACTTAGACTCGTCTTACTAAGACTTTAAGTTCTTTTCTTCCAATCCCAATTCTTTTGTTGTACCATGTGACTGCAATTTTGAGACCTAAATACGTAACATAAAACTGTGATGCTCTACAAACCGTACGTGTTTGTTACATTCAATTAAGTAAAACCAAAATATGCGCATTATGTTTACAGTGTTTAAAATAGCTACAGGTGTTAAGCTTCATTTTCCTGAGAACGGTAGTTTCCAGTGAATCATTCGACATGTAATTGAGAAATGATAATTCGATCTCATTGTGCTACAAAATGAGCAGCAATTTCTTCGAAATTGGAGGTGTAGTCTTTAATATAAGATAGCAGGTTCATGAAGGCTGAATCCACAAAGCAAATGTATAAATTCTCAGTTCCTACTTCACGCTGAGTATATGGCATTTCTTGTACAAATAGAAACAGGACCGATTAATGTTATTTACGGAGATAATTGCTTCTTATCCTGATACTCTGACGAAACCAATAAATGCATTGATATTCAGTGGTCAAAATAAAATATTGCCAATGTACAAACATGGTGTACGTGATACTAAACACCGGGATTTAAGGCACTGAATTGTGTTATGTTTAGGCTACATTTTACATGTATTTATGTGCCTTGACTACGACTGGCTACGGGCTGGACGTTCCGGGGATCTAATCCTGGTGGGGGCGAGATTTTTCGCACCTGTCCAGACCGGCCCTGGGGTCCACCCAGCCTCCTGTACAATGGGTACCGGGTCTTTCCCGGGGGTAAAGAGCGGATGGAGTGTGACGCTATACCTCTATTTCCCCTATGGGCCGTACGGCCTCTTCAGAGCTTCAGTGCCTGTACAAGAGCGCACTTTACTTCTTTATATGCCTTGACTAACAGAGTTGGTATTAGATTTATAACTGAAAACGTTCTGTTCATAAGTTATTGTATAGTTATGGCACGAGTTAGTTCTTCAGCAAGAGATGGATTTTGAACATTGCGCTCATTTCAGTATGCCTACGTCTAATATCTTGTTTATGGAGCAAATATTTGTGAATGTGAACTTCAATATTTTGATCCTATAAAGATATGATTATCTTCCGTCCGCAGTTCATGCGGCAGTCGTATTGGAAACTCCTATAAACTGAATTTTTCTATAGACGTACAAACGCCCACTGCAAACTCTATCCATATTGCCGATAATTTTAATCAACTGAGACATCATTCTACAAACAACTGAGACACTGCCATCGAACAAATACCGAATACAGACAACAAACCGTTACCTCAAGAACTATATTTTCTTTCGATTTACTTACTTAGTAACTATCGATAAACGGGAGGGACGTAGCTGTGTATAGTCTCGTAAAGAAGATAAACTGAGTGTCGTGTCATGTATATATATATATATATATACATACATACATACGTACCTACATGTATACCTTCGTCGCCTTTCCTATTTTGAAATTTGGATTCATATATATATATTCCGGAATCTAAGTTTCGAAATAGAAAAGGGGACGAAGGTAGAAGATTCTGAATAAATGCTACCAAATATTTCTGGAAATAATTACATTTTTAAGCTCGTTGTAAATGTATTTTGAAAAGACTGTGTCTCAAAATAATAGCACTTGTTCACTAATATGTCATAAATCTGATTAGTAATAGGTCATTGCATATTGGGTAAAATTTACTGAACTAAATGTATATTTAGTACTAATTTGTGTTTTCAGTTTTGCTCTAGTGTGGTACGAAGTGTGTCTTCTGACGACAAAAATGTTGCGTTATGCGTTACACAACCCTTGTACAGGATCAAGCTTTCTAATACATTTATGTACAGCACCGCTTCCTTTATCTATATTACCGAAATACATTGCAGTACCTAGAAGCAAATAATGACACCAGTGGCACGACCAATCGGAACAACCCTTATGTTGCTCTGTGTCCATACAATAATTCACAGAGCCCGCAGGCCTTGGTGTCATTGCACCTCGTCTGCAGTTAACAAACAAGCACAGACACTGTGTAAACCGCAGCTAATAACTGGCATCTAAGCAGTTACAATTGGCTCAGAACTCTGACATTGTAATTAGTGTCGTGCCCCGAAGCCAGTAAGTCAGAAGCTTAGTTCTCCCTACTGACACAACTCACTAAATGATGAACTCTCCTAAAACAGGTCACAACATTAATTAGTTGGAAATAACCTACATCTTTTGTGTCACTAGGAACTCTAAAGAATTTATGTGTAAAATGAGAAAATTAAATGAAAAGTGTAAAACTTGAAACTATGTGAAACCATAATTAATACGCGTGTGAAACTTCGCCACTCATCCTAAGGGATGAAAGAGAGATGAAGACGTCGGCAACGTTAGTAAATGAGAACGCTTGTTTAAGTGAGGGAAAAAAAGCGGTTGAGAAACCATGCGACGGAAAACGGCATAATATTAACTCTTTGCCAGACTTTGGGTGTAGATCAAGAGGAAATAAATGAGTTGGATATGTAGCACTACGGAACAAGTTGAAGTATCAATACTTGAGTTGGAAGATCTGACAAAAAGAAATATCTTTGAGACTATGTCTTAGATTAGTAGGTGCTGTTAACACTGAACTGAAAGCAGTAGGGTATGAGGATGTTAACTGGTCTGAACAACCGCGTGATGCGGTCCGGTAGGTTGTGACGATGTATAATGGTCTGAACTACCGCCTGATACGGTCTGGTAGGTTGTGAGGAAGTTTACTGATCTGAACTACTGAATGATGCGGTCCAGTAGGTTGTGAGAATGTTAACTGGTCTGAACTACCGCATGATGCAGTCCAGTAGGGTGTGAGGACGTTGTTTACTGATCTGAATTACCGCATGATGCGATCCAGTAGATTGTGAGAATGTTAACTGGTCTGAACTACCGCATGATGCAGTCGAGTAGGAAGTGAGGATGTTAACTGGTCTGAACTACCGCATGATGCAGTCCTGTAGGGTGTGAGGATGCTGTTTACTGATCTGATCTACCGCATAATGCTGTCCAATAGGGTGTGAGGAAGTTGTATACTGATCTGAAATACCGCATGATGCGGTCCAATAGGGTGTTAGGATGTTGTTTAGTGATCTGAACTACCGCATGATGTGGTCCAGTAGGGTGTGAGGATGTTTTTACTGATCTCAAATACCGCATGATGCGGTCCGGTAGGGTGTGAGGATGTTGTATAATGATCTGAACTATCGCATGATGCGGTCCAGTAGGGTGTGAGGATTTTGTTGACTGATCTGAACTACCGCATGATGCGGTTCAATAGGGTGTGAGGATGTTGTTTAGTGATCTGAACTACCGCTTGATGCGGTCCAGTAGTTTGTGAGAATGTTAACTGGTCTGAACTACCACATGATGCAATCCAGTAGGGTGTGAAGATGTTGTTTACTGTTCTGAACTACCGCATGATGCGGTCCAATAAGTTGTGAGAATGTTAACTGGTCTGAAATACCGCATGATGCAGTCCTGTAGGGAGTGAGGATGTTGTTTACCTATTTGTACTACCGCATGATGCGGTCCAATAGGTTGTTAGGATGTTGTTTACTGATGAACTACCGCATGATGCAGTTCAGTAGGGTGTGAGGATGTTAAGTGGTCTGAACTACCGCATGATGCAGTCGAGTAGGGAGTGAGGATGTTGTTTACTGATCTGAACTACCGCATGTTGCGGTCCAATACGGTGTTAGGTTGTTGTTTATTGATCTGAACTACGCACGATTCAGTCCAGTAGGTTGTGAGAATGTTAACTGGTGTGGACTACCGCATTATGCAGTCCAGTAGGGAGTGAGGATGTTGGTTACTGATCTGAACTACCGCATGTTGCGGTCCAATAGGGTGTTAAGATGTTGTTTACTGATCTGATCTACCACATGATGCGGTCCAGTAGGGTAGGGTGTGAGGACTTTTTTACTGATCTGAACTACCGCATGATGCGGTCCGTTAGTGTGTGATGATGTTGTTTAATTATCTGAACTACCGCATGATGCGGTCCAGTAGGGTGTGAGGATGATGTTCGCTGATCTGAACTACCGCATGATGCGGTCTGAACTGCCGCATGATGCGGTCCATTAGGTAGTGAGGATGTTGTTTACTGATCTGAACTACCGCATAATGCGGTTCAATAGGGAGCGAGGATGTTGTTTACTGATCTGAACTACCGCTTGATGCGGTCCAATAGGGTGTGAGGATGTTGCTCACTGATCTGTACTACCGCATGTTGCGGTCCAATAGGGTGTGAGGATTTTGTTTACTGATCTGTACTACCGCATTTTGCGATCCAGTATGGAGTGAGGATGCTGTTTACTGATCTGAACTACCGCATGATATGGTCCTGTAACAGGCTGTTTAATATGCGCTAATGAACATTTTGTTTATGTTAAAATTGAGATTATTTTAACAAACTGAGCTGTGTTCAGTTTCTCAGTATGCGTCATACCTTATGCAGATGGCGAATGATTTAGATAGACGTTGAAAGTTTACGTGTAACATATTGACTTGTGGTATAAAAGACAAAAAATCTCGTTATTTAAATCAGTACTAACAATACGACACAATAGCGTACAGTGTCATTACTACCAACAAAACCTATAGTGTGCATTGTCAGTACTACCAACACAACATAGAATGTGCAGTGTCAGTACTGCCAACACAACTCATAGCGTGCATTTTCAGTACTACAAACACAAAATATAGCGTCAGATGCCAAGCTGATTAGTGAATATTGAACTGGAAATTTCGTAAGGACTTGGAGTCGGGCCTTGTTTGAGGTTTAATAGCGGTGTTGGACTGGGGAGTAGGCCACGAGAAACTTCGATCAAGATAGACCGTCTATGGGTTCAGATTTTGACTCGATACATCCTGGATTAAAATATTGCACTCTATCCGCTCGACTGTGCGTTTTGAAGGATGGTTTAATATTAATATATGCATTGTATCATGTGCTATAATCGTAAATAAATGATTTTACTGGAACTGGAAGTGATAATTATAAGTGCGAGTCAGATACAATAACCGGGTATATGGCTTCATGCTGATTGTCTGTAGCTTTTAATGAGGCGCTCACCTTTATTAGCCGTGGCTGTAGGACGAGTATGCTTTGCTTAGTACTTTCAAACTAGTTGTGAGTCCAATTTAAATTTAAATATATCAAACATCAGCAGTTTTAATTCAAGATCTGTAGCAACATTCGGAGATGTGTGAATTTATGTTTATAATTATAAAGTTTATCTAAGCAATTAAAACTTTGGTGACAACAACAAGCGCACAGTTCCACAATCTGTGTATTTTCCTATTACTTGGCTTGATTACATAAAAATTCCTTTAAGATGCACGACAATAAATAAGAGCGGAATGAACGATGTAAAAGTTATCTAAGCACTATTTACAAGTAAAATTCGCTTCCCAACTAGCAGGAAACGTATTAAATCGTGCAGTTTATTGTGAATTGAAAGTTATACAGGATGTCCCACTCGCTACCGAACACGGCATTTCTTTAATAATTCTAACACCAATGAAGGTATTGCAACGAAATTTGAACAGAACTACGTTCGTTGTGTGAGAAATTAAGAGGAATGTGTCTGTAGTCCGCTTCAAATTTCGTTGCAATATCCTCATTAGTGGTAAAATTATTAAAGAAATACCGGTTTCGGTAGCGAGTGGGACACCCTTTATTTGAAGCAGATTGGTAGTGCAAGTATACCACAAGAAACTAATTGAATAACCGTGTACCTTGAATAATAATAATAATAACTAGAGAGAACAGCCATTTTGAGCACTTCACACTTACTTCGGAAAGTGCTAATGTAAAAGTACAAAACATAGTTCATATTCAAAATTAACATTACTTTTGTCACAAATTATAAATACAGAAGAGTTACAACAATATGTACCTGAGACACACGGTTTGTTTCAGGAATATATTTGTAAATACCATGCATAAAAGTGAAAAGAAATAATAATAATAATAATAATAATAAATAACTAGAGAGAACAGCCATACTGGGCACTGTACACTTTCTTCGGAAAGTGCTAATGTAAAAGTATGAAACATTCAACATGCGAAATTGCATTACATGTACAATAAATTGTAGCCACAGAATAGCCGAAGCACTATATGCCTGAGAACCATATTTTGTTTGAGGTATACAATTGTGAATACCTGCATGAAGGTGATAAGAAATAATAATAATAATAATAACACGGCGTTTTTTTAGGTTATTCCTATAAGCAGATAGAGTAGAATTTGAAGATCGAAAATACGAAGGTCCAGTGTATGGATTTATATAACTTAGAAAATAATCGTCTTGATTTCAGGCTTGCGCCGCGATGTCAGTGGGGTGTGAGCTCTTTTGGGACTGTACGCAGCGTAAAAGCCCCAAAGTGCGCATATCTCAAAAACGGCCTTACTAAAAGTAGTTCCCATGTTGACTGTTCTCTTCTTGCGGTAGGTGTCGAGATACTGTGGAAGGACAGAGCTAATCTTCATTAACTGGACGAAAAGCAGATTTGACATTCTGTGTTAGGAGTGTTTAGCTGTAGTTTCTGCCATAGGACTGCAGAGCAACATGGGTAAGGCGAAAAGAGCGAAGAATTGTACTTACATATGCAAAGAATGAATACCATTTTGAACGTCACTGTATACACTTGTAGTGGTAAAGTTGTTCCCGTGCGCGCCATTAAGACGTTTGGGGGAGTGGAGGTATAGCTCTATGTATTCTCAATTACGGCGTAAAATAGATGTAGTGGTCAGCCTCATACCCCGGCTGCTTGCTCCCTCCCCCACGTGGTAAGAGACCCCTTTACCCTTTTAATAGGTGGCTTGGTGAGTTTCCGTTTCAGCCTGGACGCTTTGGAGGACAAAAATGTCCTCTTGCTTGCTGGGAATCGAACGAAGATACTTCGATTGTCTAGCCCGTAGCCTGATCATTGTAAGGACTGCCCTGCACTACACTAGTCTTATATTGAGTCTGACAGACTAAAATTTAGACCATAGTGTTTACCGATATGAGACAGTCCATGCGGGAAGAAGCTGTTGCTTTCGTAGTTGGTTTTCCTAACCCCTGGCCTTAGTCATGGAGCGAGGAAGATAAACCCATCACAAGGAAGGGGAAATTTTCTAACGTAATTACATTTCTTGAGGAAGCGTTTGTTTATGTCTCGTCGCAGAATAGGGTTCTGTAGTTGATTAATCTGCCTCTCCTACATTTATCTTGGATCTTTCAGGAGATGTTATCCTCAAGATGGGAAGAAAGTAATTCGGAGTGTGGGTCATACTACAGGGGAGAGCAATAAAGAATTAGCCAGACTTATTCGATGCATTAGAAAGCCTGAGTAACAATTATGCATGTTTACTGTTTCAGGTCTTCTAGCGTTTCAGATGAATAATTAGTTCTGAGACACGGATCGTTCAGACATTTTATGCTGCTTCTTGGACACGGCAGGGAAAACGTAGGTTCAGGGTTATGAGAACACAAGCCGATGAATATTCTTGGATCTACGAGATAGAAACAGAAGGACACACAAAACTTGAAAATGAGGAAGTCTAGAGTTTGTACCCTAGAGGAGGCAGCAGTAATTAAGAAATGAATGGAGCTCGTGGCTCCGTAAATTAAATTGAAGAAATGAGAAAACTTCAGAAGACTCGTTTTCAAAAGGGAGGTTTACGTGAGGACTCGAATGTTTTTTAAGGAAATATCTTCTGACTGTTTCAATTAGATTCATTTGGCTCGAGATAGATCTGTTGGCCGGATATTGTTTCTACGGTTATAAACAGTTGGGTTAAAGGAAATTTTCAGTGCATGTCAATTTCTCAACAAATATTCTGCTTTTGAATCAAGCAAATTAACAAATTGCCGTGGCGTAAGTATTCTTTACTTTACTTTCTCGTTTTCAACCCTTCATCTGCATGCAAGAGACCAAAGTAATGAGCAGGCGTTTTATATATTTCTTGTACTCTCTTATGATGGGTTAATAAGTCCCAAGACAAGCAGGAATTAACGGTTTTTATAATATTATTGTCATCATAACACAATTATGTGCATTCCTTGGTTTAAAGCTCTATAACTAATAGCCATCCAGGTGTGATATTAAAAAATACGATGTTGGTCTCATAATGTCACAAGTTTGGGATAAAGAGCCGCTATGTTTTCTGAGGTTAGGGGGACTTGCGTATTTTGTTATTATTGGACAATGCAAAGGCTGTGTCGTTGTGTACTTATTTGTATCTAAAAGCAGGATGCACGTGGGCGGAAGCAGCTGATATGGAGCTGTAGGTGACGTAGTTCTAATAAGCAGATTAACATACATACGGTCTGTGGCATCACAATATCCCCCTGTCTGTGCTGTTGTGCAGGGTGAAGCAAGTAAGGATTATGAAGAGTGAAAGAGAGTGGGAGGTGAAGATATAAATGGAGATAGAAAAGAAAGTAATTGAAGGATAAGCTGATAAGCTATGAGGCAAATAAGGAGATACATAAATAGTGAAATGCCGTTGAAGGTAAAAAGTTAAGGAGTGTGAGATAAACGGATAAAATTATAATTATTGCAAGAAAGTGACACAGAATAGAAAGGTTAATGTACGTGTAACATAAACTGTAACCCTTCGTTGACGTTGGGGTTTAAATTCAAACTGCTGCCCACGACAAAGGGCTTTTAAATTTAACATATCCTTAAACGTACTGACGACCCCACGACGCAATGAAAACGTTGGAATTGAAAGAATGAACGGTCCGTATAGTGCACCGAGTTCAGAAATGAAGGATTAATTAAGAAACACAAGGATAAGAAAACACACGGTAAAATCAGCAGACGTGGTGCGGAAAAGAAATAACGGTGGGGGTGGAGGATTAGTGGAAGAGGAAAGACAGAAACAGAGGAATAGAAATAAGAACAAGTGTAAGATGTAAGACTGAAAGAAACCAACAAGCGGTGTGATGGAACACGGTAGATGTACGAACGCTGAATTTGTTTAGACTTTTTTGCTATTGTCTTATATATCCGATGAATAGTGATAAAAAGCAGGCGAGGAGATAATTCAGTTTGCAATCAGGTTAATGCAAGCAAGCTGTATGTGTCAGAGCTCGGAAGGGGCGTGTCTTACGACACGATACGCTTCGTGTTGAATAATTAAACGCCGTAGCTGTTGCATGGCGGGCCCGAGTGCAAAGTGTACTGTAATACATACAGACCGACCCTTCCAGCCCAACAACGCTGATCTAATATGCAAATTGCTAGTAGTAAACAATTTGTTCCGAATCTACAGTAGCACGAGGTTGGTTTGATAGAACCACAGACACTTTGCATTTGCGTAAGCCTTGCGCTGGGTCGAAGGTGTATTTAGAGATTCTCAATCCGTAAATTTAAGCTTGTGATCAAGGTCCTGACTGTATCTTCCACGCAAGAAGATTAATGGGAACTGTCTTGTTGCTTGTAAAATATCGAGTGCAATAAATCTGGAAGACATGTAGACCTGCCTAGCAGTATATTGTCCTTTCCAAGAGAGTGCTAAATGTTTCTTATTGTTGCATGTTTCCTACTTCCCTTAGCTGACCACTGTTCAAAAGATATGAAAACGAAGTTTTAGAGAACTTATTCTCTTACTCAAACAGAAGACATTTGTGCAACTGAAATACAGAGTTTTGATATTTTAGGACGGCAGCTCACGCGTGACTGAAATGCGTGGAAGTAATTTAAAATAAAATCGAATAACTTCGTAGGTTTACTTTAACCCTTAAACGCCGAGTTAAATCCCATCTGCCATCTGCTGGCATTGTTAGGTGCTCACCATATTCTTCACGTTAGCAGGGTAAGGGTTAAGTTAAGGTAAAGGTAAAGCAGTCCCGTTACATGCCTGGAGTGGCCCAGAAGGTTCCAGGAAGTTAAGGTTTCCAGATTTCATGAAAATGGCACAGAATAGTGGTAACGTTGTCAGTCTTACGCACCGGCTGTCTTTACCGCCAGGAAATGCTCCTGGAACTCATTTTTGTTAGAGGCTGAGTCGACCCCAGGGCCATAGTGAGATCGGAAGGATTGTATGTCAATGAAAATCTCACAAAACCGAATCCCTTTGAAATCGTACCACTACGGACCACAAGGAAAGAGAACAATTGGAAGATCGAAGAAACGTTGGAGGGAGCAGTTGTAACTTTGGAGACGGAACGGATCAAAGGGTCCAATTCTTGATATTTATGATGATGATGATGATGATGATAATTTCCAATGAGACCAGCTGGGATCGAACCAGCGACCTTCCGATTTGTAGCACAGCACCTTAACCACTGTGCCACCGCGGTGCCCAAGGGTTAAGGTAGTCAGACAAAACAGATACCCCTATGTCTCCCACTTCCTCTTTTTCTATGGCGCTTCGGTCTATTTCCGGGCCACGGCCTACCCGTTGCCGAGGTTTTGAGAAATTTGTGTGTTTACGAGGTGAGCATATTACCCCACGCCCAACCCCCAACCTGGAGGGCCAGGGTATCCCACTGTGTGCGCCACCTCCATCAAAACCTGTCCGGCAGGGGTGGCCCTAGCAGCGACTGGGCTGCCGCCGGCATCGTTTCGATTTCACTGGCACAAGCAAGCTTCCTTATCCCGCTGAATTTCCCCTCGACAAGGTGGAAATAGCGTGCTGAGAAATACAATTAGGTGTCTTGTTAAATTCGAACCCCCCCCCCGAAATACTCAAAATTCAAGAAAGAAATTACGTAGTATCAAGGAATTTTATGTTCTCATTCCTCGCATTTTCTTATACTCAATATATTAGACGACAAAAGCACTCCGTAAAGTACTGCAAAATGGAAAAAAGTAATAATAAGTGCATTTGTGGGTTAATATGTTGACTTATCAAGGAATGCTAAACAGTTATACTAATACAACTTTATTATCTAGTGCAGGGCTGTCGAACCTGTGGCACGCGTGTCCAAAATGACACGCGAAAGGTTTTCTGGGCACGCGGCATTCACTGTTGTTCCAAATTGTTCATGGCCCCCCCCCCCCGACCAGCGTCTCTATATTGTGAAGAAAATTTGTATAAATTCACGTATCTGACTGCATGGAGAATGTATGCGATGAATTACAGTTTCTACCAAACAACACTGCGGTGCGTATAATTGACTGGATATTTATCATTTGGGCCCTGACCTGACGGAGACTGGGTGAATGCGTGGCATTGGACTAAACGTTTGACAATCTTCTTTTTAAGCAGGAAGTAAGAGCATCCCTCAGTTACTTCCACATTTTAAGCAGAAAGTAAGAGCAGCCCTCAGTTATATCCACTTGTTAAGCATAAAGTATCAGCAGCCTTCAGTTACGTCCACGTTTTCTTCCTATTTAAATTCCTGAACATACTTTATTTAGCAACATAATGCAATAATTATAGTATGAATTAATTGTATAATTATAATATGCTGTAATTTTAATAAAGCAGCAATTAATAATAATTGTGAAAGACTCTAAAAAGTCTTCAAAATTCCCATGGGAAAGCAAAAGAATTTCTTCCAAATTTATAACAATAAATTTAACTGCAAATGGGCTGTCGCCCCGTGGCAGTGGTTACAATGCATGTAAATGAGTATGAAATAAGGATATACGAAATTTAATTCGGGAGGGCTACATGAGAAGCATGCAGTAGCAACTTTGGAGTCTTGGGAACCATCTCAGCATTCGCTTTTAGACACAGGGAAGCCAAGAAAAACCTGTGTCGAGGTGGCCGGTCGCAAGACCTTCCGGATACTGACTTCTAGCCAACAATCCGGCAACTAAAGTATGTAAGATAGCAATACACACATATTAAAACAATACACATGAGGTAACAAGGTTGACAGATTGGGCACTCACCTTCGAGAAGGGTCGCCGGTCCGGCTGTAGAGTTTCTCCATAAATTCAATATATCGAGTTTCCTACAAGAAATATTAGTAATTTGTTATTTAAAAATTTAACAACTTGCACTATGGGTTTATGGGTAAAGGAGATACTGAAATAAAATTTTGAAATAGGGTCAAGTTGGAACATGAGAGCGTTGTGAAACGTAAATTTAACGAAACAAACATAAGGCAGAAATCAAGGAAGGACATCACACGGAATCTGCTTGGAGCATTTCCAGGTAATATTTTTTTTGTTAAAAAAGAGTGTAATTATTAACTTGTTATAGAGCTACAGAACGAAAATTTGCCCAGCAACTGTGATTTTCTCAAATCGTTCTAAATGTCCTACTCATCTCTCCCTCCTAGAACGCCCACTTATTTGAAGAATAAACGTGGCACTGTATTAAAGAATGTTTGCCGTTCTTTGAATTAGTCTGTCAGAGGAACTAAAAATTGTCTGCTTTTATAATATTTCCAAGTTCGAATTGAAAAAATGGCTTAAAATCGGTGTTTTTGTTTTTTATTAAAATATAACCAACTAATTGCACCAATATGTGATACTAAAATCTTATTTACACATTAAAACACGTCACTTGGTTAAAATAATTCCTACAACTCCTACATGTTTCAGTCTGTC
>Ga0136643_10008774_pt1 | contig 14818 bp, 4 predicted proteins | sample TergutLab28metaG_FD_96883 | JGI IMG/M metagenome (GOLD analysis project Ga0136643, IMG submission 96883) | Labiotermes labralis P1 segment gut microbial communities from Petit-Saut dam, French Guiana - Lab288 P1 (version 3) (version 3) | ecosystem: Host-associated > Arthropoda: Insects >... | reverse complement strand
TATAAAGCAACCGATGCTCCTTATCAGAGGGTAAGGCGGCAGGGCGTGGCGTTAAACAAACAGTGTCATTATAAGCTCCGAGTTTGAGAATGAGTGGAGTTTTACCTCTATTCACCGTCTGTGCCTGCATGCAATTTTAAACTGAGCAGTTTATAGTTACGTTGATGTATAATCTTTAATTTCTTAATCTAATTTTAGGGCTTAAGCTGATCTATATATACTGTCAGATTTGATGTTTTGACGGAAGTTTTGTATCGTAATTCTGCATAACTTAGAGTGTTGTTAGCTGTTTGAAACGTTAAAGGACCAAATCATACATCAGAGATACTTACCTGCTGCACAGGCGACTGGAGCTGAAAGCAGTACCAGAACCGCATGATTGATGATAACTGGGCTATTGGTACTACAGAGCAACTGGCAGTGCTATATAAACACTGCCAGTTGCATCTTACAAGAATGTGAATCATGTGGAATTTGCAAATTACTAACAAATTAATTTTGCGTTTTTATTCTGATTCTTCTGTTTCATATTGACGTGTATCTATGAGTGTTTTGTTAGGCATTGATATTTTAAATTAAAGCACTTGACAGTTGTCACTTTATTGCTAAATGTACAGTCAATAACAACAGATATGTAAGTTGCAGAGAATAAAGGTCTTAATTTTTGTAAAAAATAGATAATATGTAAAAATGTGTAATAAATATATAAAATGCAACATGTCCCGGATTAACCATGTCATGTATTTCCATGATTCATTCTCACAGAATCTAAAGTGCTGAAATACATCTGACTTTAATTTATCGGGTGAAATTTTTTCATCCTCTAGACACGTGAGGTCAAATTTATGGACTGTATCTGAATTGGAAGTTTGAGGTTCACAAGGATTGGTCACACTAAATTGAGAAATTTGTCATTGACAGCTATAAGGTCTTTCACGTTTCGAAATTAATTAGTTCCCAAATTTAGCTCTGAACACTGATAATCAGTCTTTTCGTATCCATATTAATACACTGCAAATTTGGTGATACAAAGAACTGAACCTGTCAGTGGAGATGAACGCTACAACATCGAATATTGCTTAAAAAAATGCCATAAAATATGCAGTGGTGTATCTAAAGAATAGTTTTCTTTGGCAAAGGTCCAGTTCGTTGGTAGAATTTTTCCAGATGTAAATGGGTAAAATCACAAAAGACTTAAGTTTTTATGAATTAAACTTATCTCAGGAATTAAATTTCTTCCATTACTGCAGACACACACAGAATTTTCACGACATTCACTTCATAAAATATTAGTTACCCAAAGAAACACAGCGTAAAGTTCTAGTAGGCTATATTAGATTTTTGCTGGACACACAAAAAAAATGTATTATTTTGTGTACCCGACTTCTACCTGATGATCACTGATGTGGAGAGTCGAAACATACTACATTGCGTAATAGAAGGCTGTTGTACTAGATCTATGTGTCGTGTTTTGTTGGGTTATTAACACTTTATTTAGAAATACATATCTGGACGATGTCACCCAAGATTGCCTTTCAGATGGTTTCAATGAATATCAAGATACTAAAAAATTGAACTATGTTTTTTCTCTCTGTTATCGAACACCTAGAGTAATAAGTTTCTGCTGTATGGATATAAACATGTAAATATAAGCCATATATTGTCCTAGATATATACATTTCATAACAGAAAACATTGCACTTTGAGATCGGGTAGATATTAATGCAGAATCTAAAGGAAACTGCCACCGAAAAAAGCGAAAAAAGATGGAAGGTCAATAATAAAATTATTGTTTCAAACACATCAATATTTTATTATTTAACATACAGGCAAAACGTTTCGTTCATTAGACCATCATCAGGCATTCTTTACATAAAATTTAATACAGGGTATATGTAGTGTACATTGTATTCAATGTCATACGGTAAAACATAAAAGGTACATCTGAGTTAAAATTCTATTACAACAATGAAATTATCTAGTGGTTATATTGCCTGTGATATGTTAAGAGTTGTTACAAAGAGCTGAAATGAAATTAAAATTAAAATTTTACGTAATAAAGTTAGTCTTAATTGGCCTCTAGTAAAATTAATATATATATATATATATATGTGTGTGTGTGTGTGTTTGTGTTTGTGTGTGTCTGTGTGTGTGTGTTGTCTTAAGTCACAATTAATGGTGTATTTTGTTTGGCACAGAGGTCTTTTTTATCCCGTTTACACCGTACATTGAATGGTGTTTGTAGATTTTATTTATAACTGCTTCGTGTCTCTTTCTTAACAAAGGAAATATCTTTTGTCCCAATGTGAATGTAGTTTTAATATTATAAGTAATTAACCATAATGCAAATATAAATATTTCGATTAGTTTAAACAACAAAACAATTATATATGAACACGGATGAGCCTAATGGTAATAATCTATTTACAGTTTGCCGGTGTATTTGAAAGGCTCGACTTACACGTGTTTGCGTCTAGCGTAGCATTTAGTGACTGATAAAGGTCGAGGCATGTATAAGAAATCAGAGTGGTGGATTTCTATGATTTACTGCATCGAATATTACGTTATATTTTGCCGTTCATTTATAACTGATTTGGTTGTTTTGTTTCATTTGATATATATGGAATTTTACGAAAGTGTTAGTAATAATTCCTTGTCTAGTTATTTGTAATTATTCCATGATATCTTCCATAGATTTACTGTAGTGTCTATTTTCTGAGAGGTACTGTGCGTACATAGATTTCCATTTCCATGTTTGAAATCCCGGAAATATTCTTGGAATCTTACATGAAAGTGCCTGTCAGTCGGTGCAATGTACTTTCCATTAGAATCATGACACGTTAAATGAAAGACACCACATTTGTCAAATTGTTTTGCGATTCTTTTTTTGTTTTTAGTTAAAATATTTCCTACACTATTTTCGGTCTTCATCGCGATATCCAGATTAGAGTTTTAGAAAAAGTTAGTAATTAAATTTGTTTCTGTTCCAACATGTGTGAGTTTTGCCCATGTTTGTTTATCTTTCCTTTCTTGTGTCCTTTCTCATTATTTGTTCGATAAATTTTTCTTACAACATCTGTATCGTATGTATTACTATATAGTATATGTTTTATTATGTAGGTTTCTTTTATTTTTCCCTTTATTTGTTATGGTATGTTGACAGGCGGTATTTAACTGTGGCAGTTTGTGTTGTGGTGGGAGTCAAGTGTCGTTTGGAATGATGGTGTGAGTTGCAGTAATTTTCCTATATAAGCTAAACATAATATTATAACCTTTTTAAGAAATGGTAAAATCTAGATTCTTCTTGTATAGTGAAATGCATTGTAGGAGTCAATTTGTAAAATTTATTTAAAAATTCTTGGATGTTCTTAGCATTGTGCAGATAAACTATGAGACTATCGACGCAACGTAAATAGTCAATTATACTTGTACGATTTGAAAAATAACGTTCAATATCTTTTTATTATCAAGTTACTGTAGATAAATTTCAGAAAGAAGGGTGATGTTGTGGCATCCATAGCTCTGACATCTTCCCTATATAACTTTATTATTGACGTTTAATTCTATAAACACAACGGAATGTCCTCTGCAAAAAAAGAAATAGAAAGACGATTGATCAGCAAACTGTCTATGTATCAATATGTTAAATTAAAACTGGGCCTGCGGAAAACCATTCGTGTGAAGACTGGAGGAAGTGTTAGAGCATAGTGCTGTTTGGTTTGATATATTTGTTAATTGCAATTGTGTTGACACCCGATGGCGGTAGAACAGTACACATTTACACACAATCATTACACAGAAAAACGCAATGAGACAGAATACCCAGAACGGTACATAACAATAAGAATACATACACGTAACAAAGTACACATTTACACACAAACAATACACAGAAAAACACAATGATACAGAATAACCAGAACAAAACTACATAACAATAGGAATACCTCAACATTACAATAAAAGTATCTACCATAACAATTAGAATACATAATGTATTAATAAGAATGCATATATTAAAAAATTAAACAGAAGCTTTCAAAATATACAGCCATATCTACAAAGATACAAAACAGAACAATAAGAGTATGATAAAGTGTGAGAAAAGAAACAGCCTTTTAAGCAGCATTTCTCAGATGGTATACACATCAATTAATAATGATAGACACCCTGCTACAAATACCTTTACTCCAATTGCCAACACTTGTCGACACTTCACTTCTGCCCATTTAAACTTCACCCACCTAAACACCAATACACTTCACTACCCTCTCATTTGGCTTAAACACATTTAATTTTCCTACCGCTCCATTTCAACACATGTGGCTACACTTCACCTCACTTCATTTCACTGCACTTGTAGACGATTTTCGCCATAGTTCTATTCCTTTCACCTAGCCCCATTTATAATTGCTTTCCTAAATGTATCCCTAAAAATTTGACTTCTGTCCCAGACTGTACATTTAATATATTCGCAGCTATTCTTCATGGCTGCAGACCCTTACTCCATTCTCAACTGGAGGACGCTCCATGCCATGGTGACAAGAACATACTTACCACAGAGTCAGGAAGTAAACAAAAAAAATATGTAATAGGTCCATAAATTTCCTCAGGGACTCCACAAATGAGCTGCAGCTCAGTGATCATCTAACAGGGAAAATTCATATGTGTGTTTAGTGTCTGGTAGTGTAAGGTTTCAGATTCTGACGGTATAAACATTATCATAGGAGAACTGTGCAATCTTCATATTTGCATTTTGGCAATACAAAAATATTTTTAGAGGGTTATTTATTTGTAGAGTTTGTATCTGAGCTACACATTTCAACGTGGAGAAAGAAGATAGAAGGGTTACTCTTGGAGATCTTCTTTCCATTATAATTAAGGTCTACCAGGTTGCTTTTTGCTATCTACTCCATTCTACATTTAATTGTACAGTATCCTTTAGTCCTTCTGCATTCTCAACGCCTAACAACGCTCTACGATATACAGACTTACAATTCAAAACTTCTGTCACACCACAAATCCTAGAGTACACAGCAATCACACAAAAATCACTCTAAAATTCGAATGAAACTGAGCTATTTTTGATTGAAATAATTGCTATGTATTTGAGTGTTACACCAAAAGGTATGCGTCATGTAAAGGTGAAATATTGAATTTGCATGTGAGAGTTTCAGTCTAATCGTAATATGCATGCTGGTGCAGAGAGGGTGTACAATTACACCACTAATCATTCTCAAACTCGGAAATAGATAAACGTGTTTGGTCAACATCACGCACGACCGTCGTAATGCTGACAGACAGCACAGGTTTCCATCATACTCGTACTTGTGGCTGGACTGCATTAGAATTTGGGGAAGCGATAAAATCTCTCCTGCTTCCATGCACAAATCCCTTTACCAGAACAAACCAAACATCACATTTACTCTTGACATTCCCGTCACGTCCAGCCATGTACACTTTTTCTTACTCTCCAACCTCATGACCTTCTAGATAATCAGAGGAATATGGAGGGTCAGTCGTTGCCATTCATCTCATTTACTCAACATAATTTTTATTCTATACAATCAGAAATTATTTTCCTAACTGACGAGAGAGAAGTGGCACTGCACACATCCTTCGGTATTGGTGGGGGTTTCGTTCCACGTTCTGTAAATAAAAAATTCGCCAATACTTGAACCCCCCACCCCCAACCCAAAGTGCTTTAGAGTCCTTTTTCTTCGTTCTTGCAGAAACGTTCCATTTGGAGCGGTTTCGGTTCCTTCAGCTCTTTGGAAAAAATTGCGGAATATCTCAGAGAATTATTTGAGTTGTCAAACAATTTTGATGTCTTTTCCCATTTCACGGTCAACGTAATATGTTTTCTGTTGGGGCGACCAGGCAATTTTTATAACCGCGAGGGGGCTACTAAACCCAGAAAATCGAGGTATGCCTGTAAATATTGTTACTTGTGCAGGACCCACAAAAGTGCTGACCAGTATTACCTCTGCCAGTCGTTTACATCAAAGCACCTAACAATTACACTTTCTTTCCAATACTCAAATGTTACTACCAAATAACGGAAGAAATGAGTGATTTCAGATTTCCACTGCGAAATAAATGAGAACTGTGTTCTTATGGGTTATCATTCAGTGTAGAGTGTTACAAACTGGTTATTTGGTTCACAGTTTATAACAGTCATGCCGTGCAAACCGTGCAGATTTACATCATAACATGCAGACTTGTAAGTCTAAATGTTCCAATAGACATAGATTAAAAATTGCGACAGCTTTGTGCTTTTATTTGCCTTCTACATTTACAGACAACAAGGTATACATTTCCAGCTTAAGGTATTGCAACGGCTTTAGTTATACCCTTTGGCATTATCTGGGTATTACATAATTGTATTATCCAGTCTCGCACAGCAGAAACCTTGGTGTAAACTGCTGGGTAATCACGATTTCCGCATTCCCACGGTACCGAAGACACAATACCAACAAGTTTACGAGGACAATAAAGGGTAGTTAATGGACCGCCCTCGTCACCCTACAACAGAAGAACAAACAGGAAATACATAAAAATTTGTTCCATTACTCACGTCACAACTCTTGAGGATCAAATTAAAGTAGCTGCCCTATTAAACAAAGATCAGACCTCCACTAAACTATATAGACTGTTGTTAACATGTGGGTGTTTGCTGTCACAATAACAACGTGCTGTTGACATATATCCAAATAAAAGTAATAAAATAAAATTTAATTAACCTGAAGCATTAATTGACTCGTGTTTTACTGCATTTTGTTAAAAAGATTTTAGAACTAACAAGACGTGAAATGCTTCATTGTTAAAGGAATTTTTAACGTGTTAAGTTCTAATTAAAGAAACTGTTTGCTGCATGCCTTGAGCTATCAATAGATGAGTTGTCACAGCACTTGCGAAATGCTAGTATTAGTCAGGTTTTGGTTGCGTCTCTCCACTCAGAACACGGCTGCCCAAACAAGACCGATATGATGACGTCACATGTTGAGAGTTTTTTTTAAAAATCAGTCAGCATATTGTGACATTTTCGAAACAGAACAAAGTAAGAAACCATTTTAACAATACCCACGTACATTTATTTAAACTGTTGTTGTTTTAGTATTTATAATTTGAGTCAGATGGTGTTGCATAAAGTAACACGGAGGCAGAAGAAGCAAATGATTATCTGAATATTAATTTCGAGCTAATGCCGTATTGTGAGGAACGAGCTGGGAATGAAGGAACAGTGGCCGATCTGCACATAGAGAGTTTAACATTGCGTTTTAAGAAGTGTAGAATATTAATATTGTCCTACTTAAATTCACTACCCTAAACTACAGAGAAAAACGACAAACATTTGAATGCCTTCGGTCTGATTGCAAATTTACTGACAGTCACCATATTGAATATAATCACGTGTGATGGGGACGATAATAAAGCGGACGTTTCGATGTGTTATATTCTGTCGGAATTTCCTGATTTTTTAAATTATTTATAGATGAGTTGTCACAGCATATGCGAAATGCGAGTAGTACCCCAGTTTGTGTTGCGTCTTTCTTCTCAGATCACTGCTGCCCCCGCAAAACGGATTTGATAAAATTCCATATTTAGAGTCTTTGTTAAAATCAGTAAGCACATTCTGATTTCGACTCAATGAGAACAAAAATAAGGTACAATTTTAATGAAAGCTTCGTACATATATTTAACGTGTTGTTGCTTTTTGGTGCCTACAATTTAACTCAGATGGTGTTCCATAAGGTAACACCGAGGCAGAAAAAGCAATTGATTATCTGAATATAACTTTCCTGTACAGACATATTGTGAGATATGAGCTGGGAAAGAAGGAACAGTGGCCGAACTGCACATAGCGAGTCCAACATTGTCTATTGCGGAATGCAGAATATTAATACTCTCCTGCATATAGTTCAGTAGGCTAAACTACAGAGAAAAACGAAAAATATTTGTGTGCATTCGGTCTGATTGCAAAATTACTGACAATTATGGTTTTGGATATAGTCACGTGTTATGGAAACGTTATGAAAACGGACGTTTCGATGTGTTACGTTCTGTTGGAATATCCTTAATATTTAAATTATTGTTCGTGTATGTTCAATTTAGATACTTTGGATGAAGCGTTCAGAATTACTTGAAACTGAGCAGATTTAAAACACTCTAAAAACAATTATTTTGCAATTTGTTGTGTTCGAAAGTAAAGGTTAAGCTTAGAAAAATGCAAGAACAACAAAAGCAATAACAACAATAACAACAACAAGAAAAATATAAAATTATCTAATTGAAAGACAGCAGAGGAGAACCACACACACTGAGAATTTTGTCAAGTTGTTGCTACCAAACGCTTGAAACCAGCAGTCATTTGGTTCTTACAATTGTCGAAGTAGTTTATAGTATTGAATTGCTGCTGTAAAGTTTTGTTGAAATAGCTTTTACTGGGATTATTAAAATAAATGGTTTTGTGTTAGAATGAAATATGAAAATTTCACACACAAATTTATTAGTAATATAAAATTCTTACATAGCATGGTCCCTTGCCAACATAAGGAGTTCCAGCACAAATCATTCTGTCAGTGAGAAATGGATAAGAATAAGAACTGCATGTGTAGTCGTCTGTGATTTCTACGACCACCTCATGTAGATTGTAGCTGGTGGAGCTTCCCGGCTGCGAAACAACAAACATTTGTTGTAGTTTTGTAGACCACACAATGTGAAATAGTTTCTAGAGTACCTCTATAGTGGACCATAACTGAGAAATGCTTCCTGTATGCTGTGAGTGTGTGGAACCTATCCGTTGAGTATAAAGCAGCCAATGCACATGCGTGACATTTTACCATTACTAGTTTGGAAGATTCATATACAGATATTGCAGTTCAGAAAGTTACTGTCTCCACCGATTTAACATTTAGCACCTCCATAAGATTTTTCGGATTCCATGTCACTAATCCGGTTCAGAGCGTGCCACTTTAAGTGATGGAATATTTATGATATGTGGTGGTCCATTTTCTGAAGTTCTGGTAGAATATCAGTTGCTGTTCTACACAATATTTAATGTACTGACTTACCCAATTTTCACCCCATCCAGTGACAACAACGCTGGTTCCAAGTTGCATTTCAGAATCCTGTAAGGCGATGTTTTGTACAACATCGCTGAAGATGAAGGGAGGGTCAACCTGAAATTTTAAGTTATGTTTCGGTTCATTTCGAAGATTGAAAATTTCAAGGCACATTTTAAACACAAGTTCTTTTACTCACGTATTTTGAATTGTAATTTGTAAATTATCTTGTGTTGTTTATATTTGTATGTACTAGACACATATTGGGAAAGAAAAGGGCATCCAAATATGAAGAACTGACCTAAAATGTAGTTCCTTCTGTATGCTTGTGACAGTAAAATGTATTGTATATGTGAGCTGACAGTAGGATGTGCGTAGACCTGTGGTGTATTTCTAGGATAGCTTTATTGAACTCTCAAAATATGAAATCAGTCTGTCTATAAACCCTAAAGACAGAAAAGCAGAACAGTAAATGTGCAGAAATATGTGGCTAAGTCTGTTGCTGAAAGTATTTTGACCATTGTATGTGGATTTCAACACTATAAAATTCTCTGTTTTCACATGTAAACGTTGACCATTTCCACCTGGCAGCAGAACATATCCATCTTAAGAGTCATAACATCATAAGTAGGTCAGTTCTAGCTTTTACTTTTATGTTCTGACTTGACTTAAAATGAGGGTGTTTTGAATATTCAGATATAATTAATGTCCGTTGAACAATATTTCGGTTATAACAGGTAGTTTGAGGTGTATAATTCAGTCATTTCACTTCCGTTAACCAGAAATGCATTCCACACAAACAAAACGTTTTGTCCTGTGCACTGTCTTTATCTATGTTATAAATTTAACTATCGCTGTGTCCGCCTTTGGCAGTTATAATTTATCATCAAATGTGAATATGAGCCGCAAATATTGGCAGCATTTTCAGGAAAGTTGTGTGACATGCCGTGCTATGTATTGAAAATGGGAAATAAGTTGAAGTTCGATCATGGCGTTTGTTTCCTGTGGAATGATGGGTTATGTTTGAACTGAGAAATAGATCAACTGTGCCTCATTTTAATGGGCTTGCTACTGTGAGTGCCATGAATGAGAACAAAAGAAGATATTTTTAGCTATCAAACGCTAAAGAAGCAACAAAAAGGAGTAACTTGAAAGACATACGTAATTTTGGTCCTTATTTCACATGGTTCACATTGAATGAAAAATATAATGCATGTTAAAATAGTCTGAAATATATATTCGAGTACGGAAACGGAAGAAATTTAGAAAGGAAGTTCGTCATCGAAAGTTTATTATCGCTCAGTGCCCTGTATCTGTAGGGTTTGTACAGATGTCTGAGTATTAAAATTCGATAGTTATTCTGTTGCCATGCAGCAAGTGAATCGTATAGTTACTGATATGTGTGCCAGATGGCAGTGATTGCTGAAAACAGCCTGTCGATATGAAGCAATTTGGAGTAGCCAGCAGTCCGTTTAGCATTGCAGTCTGTACTGTTGTAGACGGTACTTTGTGTCTGTCCAGTGACGCTGCTTGTTGCAGCCAGCTGTATGTTACTTCACAGCGTGCATGTTGAGAGCAAACGTGAGTCTACAGTGTCAGTTTGTAAAGTGCATCAATGGGAGGACAATCTGTTAAAAGAGCAACCTGGAGGTATTACTGCAAAAATTTCCCTTGAATTATAAATGACCCGTTCGTTAGTTCCAACTGTAATATTTTATATTGTGCAACCTTCAGTGAAACAAAAAGACGGCGTTACAACATTCAATATCCGCGCATTTGAAATATATTATTGTTTGTATTCTTGTATTACACGCTGATGGTAGTTGCAGAAGCCACCGGAACTTGTTGGTGAAGGGTAATATATGATAATACATATTTTGTGGAGGTGCATATATTGGTTTGGTACAAACATGTAACATAAATGGAAAATTTATAGAAATATTTTTAATTGGCATCAAGGATTATACTTCGGCTGATCTGGGTGTTTTAATTTTCGGTACTTAGTGGATACTGGAAAGAATTTAAAATTAAATTTTTATATTTGCAATATGTATGTGTGATATGCTGCAGCAATTTGAACAAACAAATTGCAAAACCATCATTGCATAAAACGAAGAGTGAGATAAGCTACATATCACTACAAAACACATCACATATTTTGAAAAGTCTATTGCTATATCGAAGTCAGGACATACCCGCAGAACGGCGACATCGTAGTCGTTGTTGTACGAGTCGTAACTCTCATGATAAAATCCTCCTGTCACATAGTGGATTGTTCCGCCCAAATCGTGGTATATGGAGCCAGCTCGTACTGTGAACTTGTTAGCATTCCTCCTATATATGGGAAAATATTGAAGTTTGCATTGTGCGTGGTGTTACCGTAACATAATATTACGTATTCTCTTAAAAGTTCAGATAAAATAATATATATATATATATATAAATATATGTATTTATAAGTATATGTGTACATTAAACTGACATACTTGCTCCTCTTTTATAAAATTGAAGAAGTAGGGAATTTTAAGTCTGAAAACATATTTGATAGCAATACTGCGGAAATAGTGGATGGTTAGAGAAAATTATAAAATGACAGAGAGCAACATTTTAACTCTCCAAATATTTTTATGATATATAGTAAGATATTAATGGCTACTGCATGTAACAGGTGCAGAAGTACCGTGGACATACAAAACATTTCCCGCAATACCTGAAGTGTCAGTACTACATGTCAGGCAAATAAAATGGCGGAAATATTTATAACGAAAGGTAATGAAATGGATATAGTTATGTGAACTTGGATCGTGCGTCTGATGATAGGGAACGGTGGGTTGAACTGTGAGCAGAGGGGTGTGACGTTAGACCAAATAAATGACGGATATAATTGTGATTTATTGGAATTATGTCAGCCTCTTAGGAAAGGGTAACTTGCATGGGGTGGGGGAAGGCGGAAATTAAAAACATTCTGTAGAGTCTAGTGTCAGGTCTTCACTGCATTTAACCAGATCTGCTGTAAACACGATATGTTACATCTTCCTGTATCTTAAACAGTCTACTTAACACAAAGCACTAAAAGCCACTTCTATGCAGTAACGTTGTGCAGGGATTTGTAAATCTCAAACTGCTTAACATAAATACAGCCCTTGACACGTGACATAAATATAATATCTGATGTTAGAAACTGTGTTAAGTACAAACGTACCCTGTAACACAGTGAGCAGCAGTGACCACACAAGTGGGACTGATGATGGAACCACCGCAGATGAATGATCCGAACTGTAACAGTGCCACCTGTAATTGAAATGCGAATTGTAATTGAAGGTAAGCTTGTTGAATGGTAACCTTTTTTTTTTTTAGATATTTCTCATTTAATATCTGATAACAAATATAGAATATGTTATACAACGCGCCTACAAAATATCAAGAGCAATTTAAATTTTTTTTTTGGGTGAATTCTTTATGTGGGCAGAAGACTTCACATTATTTTACTGAGAATTTTATGAAAGAAAAAAACTACAGAGAATATAGATAATTCAATGCAACTTTTTTTTTGTTTATTTAACCAGTCCCCTTCATATTTTGTTTTGCATGACGTCACCAATTTGTGTTAGAAAGTACTTTATTTTACAAGAACGTACGTTATTGTGTCAATATTCCAGTAGAAACCTCTTTAATTCGTCGCAGAATTTCAACTTTCCCCTCCAATTCCAGTTGAAAGAAAAATATTTTACATGACCACAGAATAAGAACACAAAGTGGGTTCTGGTGAAGGGGAAGGCCAGCCTTGGTATTCTACGCAGGAAGACCAACTACATAAAACACTCATATAAATATCCTCTTACTGGTCGATTGAGGTAATGTGCGAGATTCAAAGTCAATATTTTGGAATACGCTCTTCATATCCCTTTTTCACCTATAATAACGTAGCGTATTATTTTGTCTTATAATTGTACTAACAAAACCTCTTGTGGACACAAATTTAATCTGGCCTCAAGAGAAATTTCTTTGAAGAGATCGTATAGTTTTACTAAATGCAGTTTGTGGGGTACAGTATTTTATTGTGCAGTTGTCCTAAATACGAGCAACACGGAAGGAAAATGAAATCAACAAACTGAAATTCTTTTAGTATTCAATCGATGATTTTCTTCAGTAAGTCTAATATACCTCTGTTATTTTTAAAACTGAGTCATTTTCCATTTCTGCTGATTATAATTTACTGGGCGGAGACGTACTGGTTACAAAAAAAAAACCACAAAATCCTGTTATTCGCCACTGAAAAGACTGGGTATGAAGTCAATGCTGAGAAACCGGAGCGTATGTTCATAACTTTTGAAGGAAATATTAGAAGAATTTCATATCATAAAATTGGTAATACATCTTTTTGATGAGGGCATAACCCAAAGAAATCAAAACTGCATCCATAAATAAATTGAGGGCAGACTAAAATCAGGAGAAACTTTTTGTAATTAATTCCAATATCTATTTTCTTCCAGATCCCCATCCAAAAACACCACAACTAACATACACAGGACTATATTTTGTCTGATGTTTTCCATGGATAAATATTTGGTTTCTTCCGTTAGGAAATGAAAATATACTAAACATTGCGTTAGCGTCATAATCTTCCTGATAACTAACAATGCACAAACATTTACTCATGTTCTTAAGTAATGCACTGTTATATATCTCTATAAAATTATTTCAACATATTTGCCTTGATAAACGAATAACCATCATCAGGCTGCACGGACATGAGTCGCATAGGGATAAAAATGTATTACATTTTGCAAGTAAATGTAACTTCTACATTCCACAGTTAATTAAAATATAAATATATTCATTAAAAATTAAGAGTCACAGTATATAATACAAAATTCAAGTACTCAATTAATAAAAATTATTGCTACCAAGTATATTTTCTTCCAAATAGTATGAAATATATTCTTAGAGTATAGTTGTGGATATATCGTGCAGACACTCTGTATTCTACTGAGGAACAGATTGATCTGGATCAGGATAGAACAAAGTGGCGGGCTGTTGTGAGCACGGTAATGAAACTAATCGTTCAAATTACAGGAAATTTATTAACAAATTGAGGAAATATATACTTAGAATTTTATCCTTTTTGTACTTCAGATAAGTTGCAAAATAGTGTGTTATCCAAAGACTATTTAAGATAAACGAGATTATTTTATGGTGGAACCGATAAATAATAAAGAAATATTATTTACATGATCTTCTTCTTTTAAACATTTCAAAACAGAGAGTATCTTGCAAATAACTACTGGATAGAGATTTTAAACAATTAACGAATACCTTATATATCGTTATTGTTATTACTATAATTTTATTGATCATCCTTGTATATGTTTATATTTCAGTACATCGAAGAAATAGTTCAATTCAACAGCAATTCAATAGCTTTACCTGATGTGGGTGATTTTCAATTGGTGCTGGAATTCCACCCGCAATACGTCCACCTTGTGTAGGTTTTGTAGTGTTGAAAGGAACACCTGAAATGTTTACATACATTCATAACATAAATTTAACATGTACACGTGCCCTATAAGCAGACCAAAGAGTACACAAATTATCTGTTATTTCTTGTCTCCCCACTTCACATTTGCATTTCCCCAACAGACATTTTTTGTGTTGATGTTATAGACTGCCATCACCTGACTTGGCATAGCGACCGGTGATTTGCTGCTGTGAACAGCACATTTGAATATTCGTGTGTCATAAGCGACAAAGAG
>Ga0136643_10008773_pt1 | contig 14818 bp, 9 predicted proteins | sample TergutLab28metaG_FD_96883 | JGI IMG/M metagenome (GOLD analysis project Ga0136643, IMG submission 96883) | Labiotermes labralis P1 segment gut microbial communities from Petit-Saut dam, French Guiana - Lab288 P1 (version 3) (version 3) | ecosystem: Host-associated > Arthropoda: Insects >... | reverse complement strand
CTGCCTGCCTGACTGCCTGCCTGCCTGCCTGCCTGCCTGCCTGACTGACTGACTGTATGTTTTCTGTCACGTAAGCGTTTTCATAGGCAGATATTTCTCGGGACATGAAATATTATTCTGGGGGTTCCTTCATGTTAGAAAATTTTGGCAACACTCTGTTAGCAGATTGCACCGACTTAACTCTTTCAATACTGCGGCTCTCCATTCGATCCAGACCTGTCAGTTCAGTTCCATCCTGAAAACCCATTTTCCCCAAGACTCATCTCAAACAACCCCGCAAAGGGTGTTCCAAGTGGACGTCTTCTAAGAAGTTTCCTCATCAGATTTCTTTATACATTTCTTGCCCCAGTTTTGGATATACATACACCCCTTAATCTTTTGTACATATCACTGTATTGGAGGATCATATGATCTCATAAATTAAGAAGAAAAGACTTGTGAGATTTCACACTTGATTCTCGATGCAGGTGAAACTTTCGGTCTTCTGGTATTTTAAGAATTGTAGTTTGGTAATCTGATGTTTATTGGACCGTACATCATTGTGATAAATGAAGAATAGAAAACCAAATAGATACCACTTATTATTTTATTGTACTTCTTATAGGCTCAACATGTTTCGGGCACTACTATGCCCATCATCAGGAGCTCGCGACTATGATGTTGGTTACCACATTGGTCGTTTTGTTCTGTAAAGATGGAGGGGTTAGCGTTAGTGTAAATATATGGTTCTTACTGGTGTAAGTTCGGTGTGAAGTTCTTTGTCGCTTTGTTGCAGCTGGTAACGTGTTTCTGTTAATATTAATATTTGTGATTCTTTATGCGTGGTGATCGTAGTGTTCTGTTGTGTGTAGTGTGTTTCATTAGTGGATTGGTAATTCAATGTGTTGTTGGTGTTCATTAGTATGGTGAATCTGAAATTGTATATACCTTGGTTTGCTGTATGTTGGAGGTTAGTCTGTTACCGGAAGGCCGGGGCTTCCCCTATCCGACTACCAACCTATGCCGCTTAATATCCCAGAAGAGCAAAAGCTCCAAAATTTCCTTCTTCAATTTATTAAATTTCCCATTTATTACTTCTTGACAGCATGTCCTTTTTTCAACTTTTCAGGCTTTCACAGTGGCGTGGTTGAGGTCTTCGTTCTTCTTTGGTGTGACTTCAGAGAAGAAGAAAGTTTGTTTTCGTAGTTCTGTTTTAAAGATTTATAATTTGTATTGTTCTCTGACATAAGGAAGACTGCCTCATGCCTGTACAGAACAATTTACCAGTCTGTCAATTTAGGTAGTAACAAACCAATATGAACCACCCTTCACTCACTGGCCGTTTACGTACGTTCGGAATGATGGCGCTGTAAATGAATATTGGTAGCTTAACTGCGTGATTTGTTCAGCAATTTACTCCTATAGGGTTATAAAAGTCCCGTCGAACTTTTCAGAGGAAAAAGTAGGTGAAGCTGCAGTAAAAGGATTTATTGATTCAGCTTTTATTACCTAATTCACTGCTGGATGCAAATATCGACATCTCAGCAGGGTTTCGTTCGGTGTACGGGATATTGAAACGTTTATTTGCAGTTATACTGGCTAAATTATTGTCAGATTACAGTTAGTACAGTTCTTGAAAACACTCTTTTGAGAATCTCTGTTTTATGCCCCTTAAAGACCTTATGGCTGGATATCTGCAGTGCTGAAGAAGAGGACTCTTGTACTTTTTTCTTTTTGGAGGATGTAAATTATGAAGCAGTTGGTGATATAAATACTTGTGTAATTTTTAAAGAAGTCATTTAGTGATATTCTTATTATTGTGACACCAAAGTTCTTTGCAAATAGAGACGCGTGGATAGTGGCACTTTTGGTTTCTAATTTTATGATTTTTACATAAAGATTTTCAGAGCAGGAAAGTAGTACTGCGAGATTGGAAGTAAAGAAATATTTTAGAACTGTAAATTTATGCGTGATGGGATTACTGCTATTTTGATTTCGTTAAAATGTTGTTACACCCTGTGTACAGAATAACTGTTGTGGTGTTCAAATATTTCAGTGTTGGGAGGATATTATGAAACTCTCGACTTCCTTCCCTGACGCTTTCGAGAAACTTCCAAATGACATCCAGACCCATATTGATGACTGGAAAGAGGTAAGACAATTGCTAACCTTATTACTAAGCGTCAGATCCATTCTGTTTTACAGTGACAGATTCTACCCACTTATAATTATAAATGAGATTAATATTAATAGAGTGACGTATGAAAGAAGGTGGGAAATCTCCGCTTATTTTGTATAATTTTCTGTCTCCAATTCCGTTAAAAATGCATTCAGCATGCCTGAATTTTAATTTACAATAACTGGAAACAAATTAAGAATATTTAATGTTTCCACCATGAGAAAGGCATGTGAGTAGGCCTGTATTTTCGCTTTTAAATTCAGAGCAAATGAAATTAATTTTTTAAAGTAGCAGGCTACCAGTTTCTTTGCAAAGGAAGCAATCATGCTAGATAATTAGCAAGGACATGTTGTATATAAATGGTAATTACATATACAAAACATAATATTAAAATGAGTTTCATATCTCTGTATTTTATGAGCAAACAAATGCACGGAAACTCTCTAACACGTATTTTTTTTACGTTTAGGTGACCGTACATCGTGATAAATTCTAATAATAAAACCAGCTAGATGCTCTAATTTCTCTAATTTATTTTTGGAATTAAATTCTACTTGTTTCGAACTGCGGTTCCGCCCTGATCCTGCTCGCAACTTGTCAGCAAACCTGTATGACATTTACCATTGCTGTGCGTACAGTGAAAAACTGCTGATGATGGACAGAGGAACTGTCCGAAACATGTAGAGCTTTATTCCAAAAATACATTTGATAAATTAGTGCATGTAGTTGGTTTTGTTATAAGAATCTGTAACACATAATCAGACATAGTTGCAAATAATTTTCACTGGGGTAATTAAGCGTTGTGAAACTTAAGTGTCTGTTTATATACAAATATATTATTTTTCTGCTAATGACGGTTGCCGAAGGTGGCGGCATGGTTGTTTCTTCGTAATCAGGAGACCCCGGGTTAGACTTTCGACACGGCACGTGAGTGCTGCCTTGACTGAAGCTTTTTTGTCATTTCTTCAGTCCTTTGAGAAAACCTGCGTGACGGTGACATAACACAGAGTGTAACAGCCCCTTTCCAACTGGTCTTTAAAAACATCCTTCCCTTCAACACTGTGCATTATTACCTACAGTAATATGGATAAAGATATTTCCGAAATTAAACAATTACCGATAAATAAATTAGTCAGGAGATAGTTACGAATACTTAGTTAGCTTAAGATATCCGAATTTTGGTTCTGATAACATATTTTTGTATAAATTCTGACAGTGGTTTGATTTGGACCAACCTGAGACTTCGGATTTCCCCAGTGGATACACGCAGAAGACGAAAAACTTCCAGAAGTTGATGTTGCTGAGGTGTTTCCGTGTGGACAGAGTGTACAGAGCGGTGATAAACTATATTTCTGAGATAATGGGAGAGGAATACGTGAGGCCTCCATTCCTCAGGTGAGTTGATAGCGTCTGCAATTGGTTCACCAGTACTTCAACAGTAGACGGAGGTGTCGCAGACTGAAATCAATTGTTGAATGTAGTGGGATGTGCAAAAGGTGGGGTTATTACTTATACTCTTCCCTCATTGGCCTCGATGTTCATTTATTTCGTTCTCAGCGAAAAGAACGTACCTTCTGCGATGCCTTCCTGCCCAAATTTCTCCGACGAATAAATTACGGTGTTTTCTGCAGGAATTTCGAATTAAGCCTGAAATTTTGACGTTTTGCTGACCGTGCATCTCAGTATATTTATCTCAGTAATTAAACAACTTGATGCACAAAATTTGTGTTTTACAATAAGTTTATTTCATGCCTCTACATGTTTCGAGCACATGTGCTTATCATCAGGAGGTCAAAAATTGGATTACACAGCCTCCTGATGATGAGCACATGTGCTCGAAACATGTACAGGCATGAAATAAATTTATTGTTAAACACAAATTTTGTGCATCAAGTTGGTTAATTACTGAGATAAATAAGCCTGAAATGTGTTCTGTGTAGCAACAATACTGTTTGTTCCAGCAAACAAAAAATAAAAATTTCGCTTCCTGCTTGTGTGTAAGACTGCCATGTTCAGCCATTTTGTGTCGTGGAGGAAGTATATGAGATACTCCTATCCTTTAGACCAAGGATGCACAAAATTTCCAAAACTCTAGTTACCACCTCAAACCTGTAAGTTCCACAGGGGTGTGACTTGAAGACTGAAACCCAACAGAATTTAAGGAATTGACACCCTGCTCTAGACATAATTCTAGGGATTAAAACGAACTGTCGCAAGATGTAACACGTGTCAGTAAGTGGCAAATAAACTACAGTTACTCAGTCTAACAAAACACGGGTTTATTTCAATTCAGTTTGTTACGTTTACATACGTGCTACATGTTTCGGCCTGTACTTAGGCCATCCTCAGGCAGGTCAATAAACGCCCTTTCAAATGAACGTACAGTAATATCCCTGTTTCTGTATCTTACCTGAGGATGGCCTAATAGAGGCCGAAACATGCAGTACACATGCAAAGTGAACAAATTGAATTACAATACAGCTGTGTTGTGTTCAACTGAGTTGCTGTAACTTGTTTAGTGGTAAACATAACAGGACGGCTTCCATAAAAAATCAGTAAGTGGTTTTGTCTTAACAATATTACAAACGTATCAACATTACGTACCCTTACTCAAGGGGTAAACATTATGAAAGAAGCACACATCATTGAGTGAAACACAATGCAATAAAAGTGCCTTAACGACTGTAGAATCTGTGAATGATTCTTGGCGGTTTCAGAGGATTCCTCTTCGCTACAGAAAACAGATCGGGGAATTAACTGGTCTCATATACATGCGTTGCCGCGGTTCGGGGCCTGATAAAACTGCTGAACACAGTTTAGTGCCGAAGTCTTAGAACGAGTGGAGCTGTACCCCTACAACAAGGCGAAGGATTACTGTGGGCTGCACTGACAATCATTTTGATTTCGCAATCCTTTTTTTTTAGTCGTTGACCTACTTTGAGCACAACGAACATATAGAGGGACGTGTATGTCCTTCCGCATATTTCCATATTCAGGCTACTCCATGGATTTCAATGAAATTTGGTATCTGCTCCTGGGGTAGAAGTTTTGAGGTTAATCTGTTTTTGTGCCAATATGTACGTATGTGAGTATTATAGGCCTATGTCAGGACCCGAGGTAGCCTACTCAGTATAGCGACTAGACTGCTTGCTGGAATATCCAGTGGTCGAATCTTGACATGTAAGATATTTATCTCTTCTGTAAAACATCCATACGTGGTCAGGGTCCAACCAGATTCCTACTAAATGGGTATTGGGGCCTCATTGCCATGGTAAAGCGGCTGGGGCGCGAGGCTAACTACTTGCCTCCGTTTAGTGCCGAAGTTGGGAATGAGTGGAATTAGACCTTCACTCCCACACATGTCTTAATGGAGGATAGACGGACAATTTTGTACGTAAGTCGTGTTACGGAACACAGTACTTCGCCACGTGTAAAATTCCACCGGCAAGTAGGATTTGTTCGTTGGCTTGATGATAAAATCTGTCTGCAGAAAGCAATACTCGCACGCGTACTTCAGAAATTTCCCCCGTTTAACGTAATCCGATTATTCATTAGCTTATGCACAATAGCTTATCACTATATAACATTCAGAGCGAATTGAATCCACTCTATAACCTCGTACTGCCTTTCTTGAATGTGTAGGTAGGTAGGTAGAGCGAGAGTAAATTTTAGAAGAACGGAAGAAAATGCATAAAGTTATAAACAGTTGTTCTGAAATATAATTCGGGTCAATAATAGTGTTGTTTGCTACCCTTTATTCTTTTTGAAAGAGGCATTAGTTATGATTTTTGTCCAATTTATTTTAATCTTTCTCTTGTTTATCAATTCTATTTGAGATCCATTAGCAAGACTTCTTTAATTTGCACCAGATTACTTATTTCCCATTAAATTTAAAAAACTTAGAACCTTTAACTAAAACTAATTGAATGGTATATAAATATCCAGTTCCTACCGCACAGTAAACACACTTCATCTACATTATAAAAACCAGCTATTTAGTTGACGTTCGGTTCGAGACCCATACCAGTATTAATAGACTCTGGAGGACGAATGAAGAGTTCTTTTGTAATATTAAATGTTTTGGTACATACGGTTACAAGTAACCACTGGACTTAGAGGGTCAGTGAAATGTCAACTAATAGCTTATAAACATATAGGACGCCCTGAGTTGCTGAATGATTACACGACTTACCAAAGTGCTGATAGTACTTGGTTTACCTAATTTTCGTGCGGTTGTATTTATCTTGTGTCACTGTGTCAGTATTTTTTTAAATTGGTTAAGGGAACAATTTTGTAACTTGTCCTTGTACATGCTGTACGTACTTTCTGTGGAATGAAACTTTTTAAAAATATTATCTTGTTTTCCAGTTTGGATGCCATATTTGAACAAAGTAAACCCACCATGCCGGTAGTGTTCATCACGAGTCCAGCATCTGATGCAATCGGTGACCTTTTGAAACTGGCAGAACGTTCGGGATTCGGAGGAAGTAAGTTCTGCTCCATGTGCCTTGGACAAGGTCAGGAACTGGTGAGTTTAGTACCACTACTTGTTAAAACATGTTTCAGGCAAGACTTATTTTGAATATAATAATTCAGGTTGGACAAATTCCACTGAATGAGCGCTGGCTTTGTTGTGGCGGGGATATAAATTGTCAATTGACAGAATTCAGGAAAACAAACTCAATGGATTGTGTATTTAGTAGAGAGTAACTGGAAGAGGAAGCCAAGAACGACAACTGAAAAAAACTAATTACACGAATGTTTTTCAACCTCTGGTTTCCTCGGAGAACTGTCGGTCCGTAAATTACCGTTACCTTGATGGGTTACATTTACTAGAGCACTTAAGCAATGAGAAATGTAAGTGATGTTCCACGCACATGATCCTCAGAGCATGGAGATGAGTGTTTAGTTTAGTGCTTCTTCCGTTTTGCTGTGGAAAAAGAGCCCCCATCGCTCACGGAATAGGAAGGTGACTATATACAATTTAGCAAAATAGAAAAGAAAATATGAAGGTGACGCCTTGTACTGTGATCTACCGAGTGGTCAGGATACGGAGATTTGAGTTCGATTGACGAATCTTTAAAAAATGAGTGCTGGATTAGGCGTTACAAGGCCCAGCTCCTGGAAATGTTGTGTTCAGTAAAGTAACTATACATATATTTTTTTTTACATTCATTGTTCCGTGCATCATTATAACATGTAATGTTTATCTTTAGTTATCTCTATTACAATTACAATAGTCAAATTATATTTTAGAGATAACTAAAGATAAACATTACATGTTACAGTACACAGTATGCCAGAGGCTGCCTGTACAGTAAAAAAGTGAACTCCTGATGATGAGCTCCCTGCAGCTCGAAACATGTAGAGTGAAGGACGACTAACTCTGAAATAAAGGATAGTCCATAAGTGTCATCTTGTTGGTAATCATTTTGAAAAAATATACATATTTTTTTTTCTAATGGCTCGAGAGCCCCAGTAGCCCTAAGCCTCCTCTGTGGGTCTTCATCCACACTTCGACACACCACACTCGATAGGACTCCTCTGGAGGGCTCGATGCAATTCTGAGGCCGTAATTATCTTCGTGGAACCCACGATGACAACATATGCTCCCCGGACAGCAGGGGAAAAGTATGTTGAAATTTGGAATAGAATGCATATTTTACAAAATCTTTTTTTTTTTATATTACATACCACATTCACCGTCATACTTATTTGTTTCAGGTACAAGTCTATTGTACAGAACTCATTACGGCACAAGTAGGACAGGGAACATTGAAAAAGGAACATGCTGTTATATGTCGTTCACTCTTCACCATATAGAAAAAGTTTCCTAGTAAATTCACGGATAGCACTGAATGATTTATTGTAATTTTTATACGAATTTGCATAAAGTTATATTTGAAATCCGTAGAACATACGCGTTTTATTGAACCAATAGGAATAACATTCACGAATACTAAAGTCACGAGGCATATTATTATAACCTTCATTACCAAATTTCATCCAAACTTGATGACCAGTTTTGGAGCAAGAACACGCGCAAAGGCTAAGCAAATTACCAACATGCTTTTTGTTTCAAGCATTATGTCCTTATCGTGCCATTTAATTGCTTAAGTGGAAGCCATATTTAACTTGGGCTGTAGTGATAAATAGGCTTAGGTTTAGTTTTGATTCCAGATTGCTCTGAATATGCTAACAATGGCTGTTGCCAACGGACAATGGTTAGTGCTTCAGAACTGCCATCTGCTGCTGGCTTTCTTGAGAACTCTAGAGAAGGAACTGCAGCAAACCCCCGAACCTCACCGTGACTTTCGACTGTGGATCACAGCAGATCCGACGCCTGGGTTTCCTATCGGTATCTTGCAGAGGTCATTAAAAGGTAAATATCAGAAAATGGCACAACGCATTTGATCATACTGAGATCCTGATTAGGTCTATGCCACATTTGAAAATATGTTTTCTTATATTTGTCGTCCCTTTTCTTCTCCTGTGGGCCCGGTAGCTCAGTCGGTATAGCGACTGACTACGGACTGGACTGTCCGGGATCGAATCCCGGTGGGGACGATATTTTCCGCCCATCCAGACCGGCCCTGGGGCCCACCCATCCTCGTGTAAAATGGGTACCGGGTCTTTCCCGGGGGCAAAGTGCAGCCGGAGCGTGCTGCTGACCACTATGCCTCTTCTAGTGCCGCGGTCAAGGAAGAGTAGAGCTATACTTCTACCCACCCTCTGGGCCACACAGGGCCTGTAACGGGATCACTTTACCTTTACATTCTTCTTCTTTATTTTCATATCTTCTTCTTTCATCCCCTCCTAGTGCCTGTGTGCCGCAACCACCACCACCACCACCACCACCATCAGCTCCATCCTCATTCATTTCCAACCTTTTACGACCTCAGAAATCATTTCTCTCTGTCGCACATACACACAAACACCTAAACACACTAAGTGTTATCGATCACAACATTTGTTGTGTGATTTTTTCGACACACACCTATAATTATATAAATCTATGTGAAGAAGAGGACGTAAACAGCCATCAATTTGGATGAAGAAAATGACGAACTGGAATCATGTGTGCTTTATTGCCAACAGTGGTGACTGAACCTCCACATGGCCTGAAGATGAAATTAAGAAGTACTTACTACAAGCTGAGTAACCAGACACTGAAGAGCTGTAGGCATCCAGCGTTCCTGTCACTGGTTTATGTCCTGGCGTTCTTCCATGCTGTGGTCCAGGTATTATATCATGTAGAAATATCTATAGATTTTGGTTAAATTATGATTTATAACTGGATCTTGTATCATTATGTGTAAATCTTTTAGCAGAGACAGAAAGACACCCATCATGTGCAGGTTAGATGGCCAAAACCTTGAAGATTAAGAGGGCTTGACAGCAGAAAGTGACTATGTCATTGATTATTTGCTGTGTGCAATATGTCGTAACGCACCTGACATTTTAAGAAGCTGGAAATGTTTTCCTGTTGCCATATGTTTGTTCTTCTTTTGTAATAAATATATTTTTATTTGTCACATATTTGTGAATTTAAAATGAGAATATTCAATATTTTTCAGGTTACAGACGTGAGATAATTCCTCATGATATTTTGACAATTCACTTGTAATTTCTTTTTCATTAAATGCAGTTTCTAGAGAAAATTTCTGCTGGCCATATTATCTGCGTAGTTCAGACAATATGGCCGCAAGCGTACGTTTCAGATTATTGTTTCTGTCTCTCGTTACAAGCAACTGCAGTCACAAGTCTTATTGTTGTACTGCCTGTATATATCGTGTTTGTTTCTTGTTTTAAAGCCTTACTAAAGTGATGCAAAGGAATGAAGAATCTTAGTGTGGCCATATTACCTTCAAGTACATCGTTACAATTTGTGTTTCACAAAGAAAATTCGTACTGAGAGTGAAGTATCTTTTGTATTATTGTAAAAGTGGCAGACGTGCGATGATAGCTCTTTCTTTTTTCCTCATTTCAGTGAATTGACTGTAATGCGGTTTTATTTCTGTTATTAGGAACGCCGAAAGTATGAAAAGATTGGGTGGAACGTTTGTTATGACTTCAACGAATCAGATTTCAACGCCTGTGTGAAAATATTGGGAACATATTTAACAAAATCACTTGAAGCAAACGATTCAAGAATCCCCTGGAGAAGTTTGAAATACCTTATTGGCGAGGTACGTTGTGTGTTGTGGTATTTCAAACTGACTCTGGTAGCAATAAGGCCTAATACACGAAAGTTCAGCGTTGCTAAATTAAAAAATTGGCAATGCAAAGTCCCGAGGCCGTTCCGTCTAATTCTCGCCTCGATTTCCACATCTATAAGGCGGAAAATATATTAAGTCTGCTCCCTTTTTTTCCCTCTCGTCAATTTCACACAAACTGCGGACCCAAACTTCTTACCACCTACATTTCGGTCGTCTTATTGACAAAATTATATTTATAAAAAATACATTTCTGATTTTTACATTTAATGTGAACAGGAATCTCAAAGGCGTGTTTTCTCAATTTAAACTTAAGTTTCCAGCGTTTTCGTCCGTTTATCCTTTCGTACGTTAACAGTTCCATGCTATTTCCATCATCCATCCTCACCCATTCTCTTTACGTAATCTTTATATTTCTTAATTCAGGGCATAAAGACTTACATTATTTTTAAATTTAAATCCCAGTGATAAATAAATGTGCAAGTGAGGGGCGCCGGTAGCGAGATGCAAAGTGGGTGGTGCAGTTGAGTAACCCTGGGATTTTGACATTTAATAATTGATTACAACAAACAGCACAAAGCAACCTATACAAACAAACTTAAATTTCGTAAATTACTAGAGTTTTAGCCTAGTTGCTAGTTAATAATTTTAATGATAGCTGTGTTACTGACTTGTTCAGCGTTGATCGTTAAAACATCTGGCAATCTACGCCGTAGGTAATGTACACCACCTCAAGAAAAGCGCTACCGGCGCCCTTCATGTCACCTGATGTAACATGAAGTCTGCTTAATTAGTGAAATTTGCTCAAGAATTACAGTTAATGTGGTGATAACTACAAGTCAGAGAGAACACTGTAAAATCATGTTTGGCCTTTGAATATTCCGGTTGGTCATGAAATGTAGTCGACGCTGACGTTCAGAAAATCAATTATAATTTCCGGGAAAACGGAAAAATCATCACTGCTAGAATCTCATCCCCAACGAGTGACAGCAGCTGAAAGAAGCGTTGCAAATAACGGCTTAATCCTCAGTAGAACACATTTTACTCTTATAAAATCAGAAATTTTCTTTTTTTTTATATTAACGTTGTTTTAAAATTTTTATTATCTGTCGCCTAATGTCAAAGCCCTTTAATTATTCTGTATTTTGAGGCGGAGGAATTTTATATCTCTGCAGAACTGAGTCTCGAATAGGCCCTTTGCTAATCTTCCTGTTCACAGAAGAATGAATGCGAAACATTGGCGTGGAATTAAAAACTGCCAGGGAAAATCCGAAGTACTCGTAGTGATACATCCCAATGACACGTTTCCTTCCACGTGGAACGACCCATGACCTTCGTGATCAGAAACCAACGCTTATTCTCACAATCAAATATGTCGAATTTAAGGACATTCGTGTCTCTTTAATAGCCCCACATATGCAGCAAGAGGCTGTCAGGTTTGAGCTTATTGTCTCGCAATTCGGTGCCTTGTGTAGGTTATATATCTTCTATTTGCAGGTGATATATGGTGGACGAGTCCTAGATAGTTTCGACCGACGTATTTTGAGGACCTACATGGACGAGTACATGGGAGATTTCCTGTTCGACAACTTTCAGCCATATCACTTCTACTGCGATCAGTTTGTAGATTTCGTAATTCTAAATCAAACTAATAAGGACGGCTACATCAGTAAGTAAACAACGCAGCTACAGGAAGCATTTATCTGATGGCTTGACATGTTTAAATTTGTGTCCCAAACAAGTGTGCGTATTTTCCAAAATATATTTTTTGTTATTTTATATATATATCATATTTTCATGGATGTTCATTTCAGGTATGAGTTTACTTATATGAATTTAATTAGTTGTTGTACGGACATAGCTGCGTGAAGTTAAATATTATTTTCCGTTGTTTTTCTTTAAATATTTGACATATTTCAAAATTTTACCGAACAAAGGAAGTGTGTTCCTGAATAAAATCCATACTTTACATAATTTAAAAATATTCTCCATAATGATCCCTTTCTTTTAGAGACCCTAAAATTGTGTATATATATTTTTTTCACTTAAAGGAAATTTTGATTTCAGCATCCTGTAAAGCTTTGGGCTGGTTTTGAACAGGAATGAAATCTAACCGAATAATTTACTACATAACTCCCTGCAAATACAAATTTTTGTAGAATGGTGATCCCTCTTTTCTAAAGAGCCTAAAGTTTTATATATATATATATTTACATATACATATATATTTGTCATTTAAAGGTGAAAATTTTGATTTCAGCATCCTGCAAAGCTTTTGGCGGGTTTTGAACAGGAATGAAATATAACCGACTAATTTTCAATATAACTACTGGCAAATACAAAATTTTGTAGAATGGTATTGCGCAGTGTCTGATGTGAAACATGTGGAGATATCCCAGTCCAATGCACATTCTGCATTTGGTGTACTTTAGATCCTTCATGCAAAACAAACTTGCTCCAAGTGTTGCTCTCCTCACACACATCACAGAATAAGGTGACACCCAAGTATATTCAATTTCTGCCCCCCTGCTCTAGAATCCAGTCACGTCACAATACCAGTTTTTTTTCATTTAAAAAATGTCTTTATTTCTAGTTGTAGTATCCTTCTCAGAATTCCTTTAGATCGCTTGGTGAATAACAATATGGACAATAAAATTTACTGTGTAGTTCTGATTTATAAAATACAGGGTTATAATATGGAAAACGTATTTTTGCCATGTTTCAAATGGTTGACACTGTAATTACAGTATAAAGTAGCGGGTTAATATATTGTTGGTTAAGTTTATGATTTGAACTCTTAGATTTTTTGGACTTTTTCCACCGTATTTATTAAAATGAAATACACTACGCTTCGGGGACTGTCTCGGTCCCCCTCTTCAAACTTGTCTGTTCCGAAACAACTATCTTTACGTGAGAAGTCTTTACACTAATTAAACCCGGACTATTGTAAAATTGGTGAATACAACATATTCAAATGACAGCTTGCATAACCGTATTTTCTAAACTGTATTGCAATATGTTACATTTACTAATCTCACGTTAATATGGATTTAGGACATTGTAAATAAAACTTATTGTGATACAAATTTTGTACATCATGTTGGTTAAATACTGAGTTGTTTTACAATAAACAAGACCGGAGCCCGGGACACATCCTGTCCCCGAAAAGTTTTGTTTTATATTTAAGTACCTACGATGGAAAATTTCAAAGTTGTCTATGAGCTGACATGTCATACAACTTCGTCAAGAACCCTATAGAAAAGCGTATGTGTACCGTAATTACTGGTAACATATAATGAAGCGTTTACTTGCCAGCTGTCTGTCATTTTCAAGCACTCGAAGATTTAGAAGCCTGAAGCCGAATGAAGGTCGCTTGGTTTTAAAAGTGCTGTTTCCCGTCGCTACGGAACGCGTTAAGTTATGAGAATAAATTACCCGGAAATTAATCTCCGATAACAGGTGAATATTTTAAGCGTCATTGATTTACCCGTAGGCTGGAAAAGGAAGTCTTACGTAAATGAAATTCTAGTCGCTTCGAGAGGTGTGTTATTGCTCACAATAACCTTGCCATAATTTATAGCAGCGACGTTGGTCGCTAGGCACTGAGACCAGCTTTGAATCTCGGCCGAGCCGTGAGTTACCCTGACATCTCTTATCTGCTGCCTGTTTGTTATAAAATTACTATTTCTATGAGATTCGACGCTTTATTGGCGATATTTATATTGTGGTCTTCTAGGTTCTTACATCGTGTAGTCTGGTACGTAACCTCTTACCCTATTTACCTAATGAGCGGAGCTATATCGCTGCTCCCCCACACGCCTCCATGACATGTACAGTCCTATCTTCCCTTGACATCCTATTAGCATTGCTCTTATCCACATGCTCTGTGCGTCAGGCCGTTTCTAATTTGAAGACGCTAATACTAATCGATAGAGAATACATATGATGAAACTCTGCTCCGTAGTTATTTCCATTTTTCTCATTACTCGTACACTTTATCCCAAAGGTCCAAGTTTTCCTTCCCCCCCCCCATTTAATACCTTCATGGTATTCAAATTTTACGCCTGCGTTTGTCCATGCAGATGCCATCGAACGGCTACCTTTAGTCCACAGTCCAGAAGTCTTCGGACTGCATCCTAACACCGAGATCAGCTACTGTACCCAGGGTGCTGCAGACATTTGGAGCGACTTACTGGAACTCCAGCCACAAAGAGGTGAGCTGATATATGCAAAGGAAATTCCCATCTGTTGGTGCAGCATTTCTCAGACTTTTACGTAACAAGTGGCTTATTGCTGTTAAGCTGTGTGTGTGTGTGTGTGTGTGTGTGCTTGTGCATGTGTGTGTGTGTGTGTGCATGTACATGTGTGTGTGATTGTGTGTGTGGGTGTGTGTGTGTGTGTGCATGTGCATGTGTGTGTGAGTGTGTGTGTGTGTGTGTGTGTG
>Ga0136643_10008772_pt1 | contig 14820 bp, 11 predicted proteins | sample TergutLab28metaG_FD_96883 | JGI IMG/M metagenome (GOLD analysis project Ga0136643, IMG submission 96883) | Labiotermes labralis P1 segment gut microbial communities from Petit-Saut dam, French Guiana - Lab288 P1 (version 3) (version 3) | ecosystem: Host-associated > Arthropoda: Insects >... | reverse complement strand
CTCCCTCCTGGTCATGGCAGGAGTGTAACCGACTTCTGAGGCTGGGCCGCCCATGAGGCGCAGTTACGTTGTCCCGATGATGTGAGTGGTGATATAGGAGGATGTAGTGCCAGGAAGGCCCTTAAACCTAAGTCCTACCAACCTACCCAAACAATGGTCACCGCAGGAATCCTCCCCTTCAGGGAAAATTCCCACGGTAAAGCCGGGAATCGAACCCGGGACCTCATGATTAGTAGTCAGAGACTCTGACCACTAGACCACGAGTCTGGTCATATATATATATAACCTATGTATCCCATCGTATGGTATTTTCAAATAAACATAGTATTACAGTTTACTAGGATTCAATGACTGGCTGGCATAGGCAGAATCCTTCTCAATACTACTTTGCGAAAATTTAAATCATTTAGGCATGCTTACTTCCTTGTGTAAGGAAACTTGTTATTGTGGTTTTTTATTATTTTCTGGGACAGGTCATTAAAAAAAGACATCGATGCTTTTAAAAGCGAAGTAATTACGACATAAAATGCATTCCTGTCAGTCAGTTCTCCGTAAGTAAAAAAAAAAAACTGCTGTCAGTGTGTGATGCTACAGTATTCATCCATAGGAACCAACATGCAAGGAATTATGACATTTTGTGTCGCAATGCGAGGACGTTTCATTTAAATTGAAGTTCCCTGTTTAGAAGAGAGGTGACTTTTTTCACGGAAATAAAGAAACAAAATGCGCATACTTGTTCCTTAGATATTTATGTTGTAATATGACACTGAAAATTCCAAACATGTTTAGGCCCGTAAGACACCATCATCAGGGAATCAAACCAAAGTAATACCGCATACAACCGAATTGGCCACTTTTGTACACAACTGACGTGGTGTAAAAGAGTCCATTAGTTTAAATGTAGACTTTTCTTTGTTGAATAGTTTATAAAAGTGCTGGATCTTGATATGCAGTATCATGGAACCAGCCGGCATACTGTGTTCACTGCCGATAAGTTTGGAGTGGGCGAAGACATAAACTGTAAGCCTCTTTACATAAAATGGTATGTGTGTACAAGACCCTCGGTCAGTCGATGATCGTTTCTACTATGGGCGATAAAGGGGAATTGATGACCCGAGTCAATACCCGCTCTTGTAACCTGTAATCTATGTACGAAACTACCTCCACGAGAATCTTCACTGAATAGATGGAATAATTTCCTACTGGCAATCGGTTGTTTCTGTCGGACACTGTAGATCGTTGGTAGGCAGACTTTTGGGAAAGGGGGCCAAATAAACAGAAGAATACGTTCGGGGTCACATTAGTATTATTATTATTATTTATCAGAAACTTGGCCACTAACAAAGCGAAATAGAAAGCAATTCAACGTTTTTGAAAGAAAGTGTATAGAAGAATTTTAGGCCCAGTGGATGACAATTAAAAAGAAAATTGGAAGATATTAGCCAATAAAAAAATTTATGCAAGAGTTAAAAACCTACTATAATAGAGACAATAAGGTTAAATAGATTACGTTCGTTTGGGCATGTACAGAAAATGGAAGAAAATAGAATTCCCAAAAAAGTATTATATATGAATTTGGGAACAAAAAGATTGAGAAGTAGACCAAGAAATAGGTGGCACGATGAGGTGAAAGAGGATGGACGATTAGTTGGTGGAGAAGGGTGGCAGGAAATAGTACATAACAGAGAGGAATGGAAGAAGCTCCTGAGAACGGCAAGGAATCTTCGCATTCTGCACTTGCCAAAGGAATGAATGAATAAATTTATTATTATTATTATTAGTAGTAGTAGTAGTAGTAGTAGTAGTAGTAGTAGTAGTAGTAGTAGTAGTAGCAGTAGTAGTAGTAGTATGTATGTATCATTAATGGTAGTCTACCATCTTCCAATCAGCAGTGACAATAATTGGCTTTAATCTCAAAGAATTTTAACTGATCTTCAAAATTTAAAAATCATCTTAACCACCAAGTCCTTTCTTATGTCCTTTTTAATATATCCTGAGCTTCATTAAATGAGAACACAAATAATGTAATTTACTTGTCATGTTGCCTTTCCAATGCACTTACTTATTCACTCTTTACCGCTGTTCAAGAAAAAGTACTTCACTGAGAAAACTGTCTGTGGTTCTTAGTCTCTAAAATGTTAGTGTCAGATATTTGAAAAGTTGTAACACAAAGACATGTCTGTAATATTTCTTCCTCGAGTCGATTTCTTTAAGGTATTTCACAATATTCGTCTTTGCAAACAACTGTTCACAAACATGGGTGCTTCCAAGAAGACTTATTTGTCGGGCATCTTTACTGAATACTCGAGAGAGATATCTTCATCGTTGCGCCGTGCATTTCGTAGAATCATCTGATTAGCATACCAATTAATACACATATATAAAATTTTTAAAATTAAAATATTTCATATATGTGCATTAATTGGTATGCTAATCAGATGACTCGAAAGAGAATTTATAGACAACAAAAAGTGGATTATTACAAAATTTACTTTTTAGGTATTTTAGGAATGTGGACGCAATAAATATTAATACGAGAAGAAATTGCTGTCTTGGGAGATCAGTACTTCAGCACTTATATACCAGGCCAGCTCAGCTTTTACGTGGTGTGGGCAGCTATGGTAGAATTTGTTCTGCATGCGTATACAACACGGACTTCAGCGCACAGAATGAAGAATGGATAGGTGTATATGTAATTAGGTTAATAACTTTATTGTGTGTTTGTCTACGTATCATGCGCAATGAAATTATACTGATAACAATAGGAAATGTTTATTAAAAATTCAATTCACATCTATTTTTGTCAAATGTTTACAAAATGAATTGGTAATATATGTTTCCATAGATACATAACTCACAAGTTTTCAAAATTGCTTCGGCGTCCTATCTCAGCTTTGCCACGGAAAGAGGTGAAAGTCGTTTTCTCATTTCCAGTGTCTCCTCCGGCAAAATGACACTGTCGAGTGAAACATGTTTTCCGCGGTTTACAGGTTGAGCAGGTCTCACATGCGCAGTACTTAGAAAGGCAATCCGTAATGTAAGACTAGATGCCTTTCGAAAGTGGACACTTCAGTTCTTTCACAATAAACAAATCCTCCAGACATGCTATGGACTACAATGAAAACAGTGAGACCTGCCTTAAACCTAATTTTGGCGTAATGGAAACCGGTCTTTATGGGGAAACGTCTTCGATTCTGAGTATCTGGAGTTCGGAGGATCCAAAATTCAAGGTTCTTTATTAAAAGGAACCTTCCTGCAACGGAGTAAAATTTCAGTCCCTTGCAGTTCCGTTGTAAGCAATTTTCGCCGTAAAATAAGATTACGTTATATAAACTTGTGGTGACCGCGGTGGCACAGTGGTTAAGGTGCTGTGCTACAAATCGGAAGGTCACTGGTTCGATCCCAGCTCATGTCAGTGGATTTTTCAGTGACATAAAATCCTTCCGATCGCACTATCGACTCAGCCTCTAACAGAAATGAGTACCAGGAGTATTTACTGGGGGGTAAAGGCGGCCGGTGCGTAAGGCTGACAACCTACCACCATCCTGTGCCGTCGTCACGAAATCCGTGAAACTTAACTTCCTGGAACCCTCTGGGCCCCTCCGGGCCTGTAACGGGACTGCTTTACCTTTACCTTTATATAAACTTTTAGACAGTAGCCCAACACAAAGATCGAAAATATGTAATAATTAACATTTACCTACTTCACAACAATATATACTCCTATAACTTAATGGATTACTGGTAGAGCAGAAGATTTTTACTGTTTTATGATGCACTACTGGGCAAAATCTAATCTATATTGTATTTATTATGATTATTTATATATTTTAATGTAAGTTGTCATGTGTTATTTGAGAACACATATATTTGCAAATGTTGTAAATTTTCTGTAAGGCCTGAAAATGTTTCCCAGGATCTCTTTCATAATAACAGCTGAAATACATAGTAGCTTCAAAACGTTCCCGGAATTCGCTGGTATAATTTACAGGAATTGCTGCATGAGGTAAAACTGTGAATAAAGAAATGTACATTTACATCCTTCTTCGCGGTCAGAAAGAAACGCCCGAAAAATGGAGAACCAACAGTTGATTTCTCCTTAATGATAATGCTCCAGCACAACGATCGGTTTTGGTCAAAGATTTCTTAACAAAGATCAATGTGACAACACTGGAGCATCCCCCACACTCACCTGACCTAGCTGCAGCTGATTTTTACCTGTTTCTGGTCTGAAAGCAGCATTGAAGGGACGGGGGCTCTTGTGATGGTATTAACATCTTTAAGAATGCGACGTAAGAACTTACAAGGCTTTCACAAAACGGCTTCCATGAATGTTTCTCCAACTTTACATTCGCTGGCAGAGGTTTATAGTTGCAGAGGGGGGCTGTTTTAAAGGAAATATAGCTTAAATGACTGCAATCTTTTACATTTCTCAGAAATAAAATGATTCCGGGAACATTTTGAAGCTACCTCATATATCGGTGCCAAAGTAAGTAAGACAATGTGGTCGATAATTGCGCTCTTCTTTGTTATTACGCAGCGAGTAAGGCAATATATCACCGAAGTTTCCGAACAAGCTGTCATTCACATCGGGACCTATATTCTGTCCCTAAACGTCGGTACCAAATTGCCAGTACTCTCTATGTAAATAAACGCAGTTCGCATCTAATTCGCGGCGGAAGCCTTAAATCACGCAAATGAACGTAGTTGTGAGTACAAATTTGGGTGTACCGAGATGGGTTGTCGAGTGCGTTTATTTAAATAATACGGACTTAATTAAAACCATTGCAGGCTAATTGCTTTTAAGAATCCAGTTTTTTAATGCTTTTTATAAAAAAATTTCTAACAACGTAACCCAGCGGTAAGTATTTCGGAGTGACAAACATCAAACAAGTCCATAAGTGATTAATGTCAAAAGATTGCCGTGTGAAATCATTATCAGATTCTTTACTGGTAAAAATCTGATACTATCAGATAAATAAGGGTTACATTTCGCGTGTTATGTCCTGAAGTAATCTCTGACATCGCCAGGTACGTCAGCAATTTTCTGAGTGTTTTTTAAGATGCGATCACATCCATAAACGATAAACTGCAGTTAACGATCAAAGTCCCGAGTGTGTAATTTAACATGACGAGATCAGATCATTTGACTCCTCTGACAAATTCTTATGTGTCCCTCTGTTTGTCTAACTCTCTTCATATACCACAGATCTTTCAATCTGCTTTTGGTTTAAGCTCATCTAGTAATAGTTTTCACTGGTATGATAATTTGGTTTTCCTTTTTAAACAAAAAGTTTTAATTTCGTAATTTTTCCTTTTTTGAGGGCTTATTTTTTTAATGAACGTCCTAAAATGTTCGTTTAAATATGAAAACTTTTTCTCATTGCAACCAAATATTCGGTAGTGTGACGAGTCACGACTTACGTCTGATGTGTTTTGCACAAGAAAATACACTTAGTCTTCTCTCCGTTTTTAATGAGCTTTGAAGCTTGTTAAATTATATCATCCTGTGCCTTCTTTGTATGCATTAACAGCACAAGCAGAGGCAAATGCAGCTCTTCCCTACAAGACATGTCAATGGAAAGGCAAAGTTCTGGCGTGGAAGGTCGTGAGTTGCGTGTCTGCCTTAGATGTGCTTTTGTCCAAAGAGTAGGCTTAAAACTCGGCTACAACGAACACTAAACCCTCTGTTCTATTATTCTCTTTGTATTACTTCTGTCTTTGACCATTCCTCTTCTGTTTTTCGTTAATACATATATCCTTAACAGAATCTTGACGATTCTGTATTATGTTTAGCTTCAAGTTTCCCTCTTAAAAATTGTAATGTATCTCCACCTTTTCAACGCTAATTTATTCGTGCTGAGTGCTTACAATCTCGTATACTAGGTTAACAGCTATGTTTACATTCAGAGGCTTGAGAAGAGATAAGAAATATTTTAATGCATGCAAAATAATTCAATGAAAGCAAGGAAGACTTGCTTCAGAGAGACTAGGATGCCGAGATAATGTTAGGTGCCGTATTTTTTGTATTTTTATATACCTACCGCATTTACTCGGAATAATGTCTCCGGAACGTACAAAAAGATTTAAAATATAAGTCCTTGTTTAACCGCTTTACAGCGCAGCGGTCAGTGTAGGTACCACCTGTTTTAACACTAGGAACTTTGCGTTTTACAATGCAGTTTACTTTGGGTATCTTCACACGATTGTCGGAATCAATGACCATTTTTTTCTACATGTCATTAACCGATTGGTATTTGTGATGAAGGGAGAAGGTGTTTACTGTGAGGTGCAAAGTAATTTTTTAACCGTATTACATGAACCTACAAGATGCACTATTTTATATTAATTTATTTCAACAGTAAGCCTCTACATGTTTCGAGCAGGCTTGCTGCTCATCATCAGGAGGAACAAGTCTTTACGAAGAGCAGTTGGTATAGTGATGCGTTATGTTGACTATACCAATTGCTGTTTGTTTATACAGAGTTGATCCTCCTGATGATGAGCAGCAAGTCTGCTCGAAACATGTAGAGGCTTACTGTTGTAATAAATTAATGTAAAATCGTGCATCTTGTTGGTTCATATTATACGGATATATCGCAATGCACCCCCAACAAAATATTAAAAAGTATCTGTGCTTCCTCTGTATCTTGCTGCTAAGTCTGTTGTTCTTAAAGAGAGGCTATATCGTACCTGCAATAAGTGGATTGATGGTTAACCCATTCTCCGTCCTCTAGATATTTCGTCATAACCGCCGTGCAGAAAGCCCCTTATATCATACCTGTGTAACTTATTATATTTATCTATCTCTTAGAAGAGCTTTATTTTTGTGACACGTACAATACTTGGCGTATTTATTCTGTTGTTTCTAAAAATACCGAAATTCCCCTGTAGACTTAGCTTCAGTGCCTCGTAAGTTTCGTTGTGAAATTGAATCAGCTACGTTCGCAGAACATTCCCTTTTCCTCGCGTATATAGCAAGTCGCTACGTGCGCCTGAAAACTTAGGTACTTCATCATTCCCATGAATTTGCCAGCTATTCGCTGGATATAGCCACGTTTGCTTAGGGTTTCTTTTGCCATAGCCTGTAACTGAGTCATAAAACCGAATAAATTCACAGAACAATAAAAACCAATTCGAAGACATTATATCCACAAAAAATGAATAAGGATAAATTATGGACTCTTTCAGTCTGTATTTCAGAAACCTAATACTGGAAAAGGAATCTTCCAGTTGCAGTAAGGACAGGTAGAGGAGCGAGTAGTGCTTCGCAAACTACGTTTGCTGATCATATCTCATGGCTACATTCTACGCTATCAGTCACGATGTCTCTAAGATTCGTTTGCATGCAAACTATGTCTACCAACTCTCGTACAAGGGGAAGGGTAGAAGCATTTCTCGAAGAGGCAGGTGCTTGATGTTTATTAAACAAGGTTTCCGAGTCTTAAAAGTCTCACGCAGCCTTTAAGATTGGCACAGAGTTGCATCTATCTATTTGAACTACTCAAGACTATAACACATAATATTACATTTTATGTTTATGGTTCCGTGCTTCACTCAGCTATACTAATAATTGTCCAACGAGATGCAACACAAAGCAGTCTATTTATTATTCTCCAAGTTCACTCTACATGTTTTCGGTGCCAACCAACACCCATCATCAGGAATACACAAAACTGTAACTACAGCCTCCGGTACTGTTGCTGTTACCTCCCTCCTACGTGGCCAAGCTAGTTTGGCCACGTAGGAGGGAGGTAGCTGCAACAGTACCGATGGTTGTAGTTACAGTTTTGTGTACTTCTGATGATGGGTGTGTTTGACACCCGAAACATGTAGAGTGAACTTGCAGAATAATAGACTGTTTTGTGTTGCATCTCGTTGGACAATTATTAATATAGATAACAGTACGGTATTTCCACTACTTACCATTATTATATATGAAGTCAAGTAAAATATTTATTTTTATTTTATTATAATTTCTGACTAAATCATCAAACATGTTAAGCATATTTTATGTCTCATTGTGGTCGCTATGTTTTCTGTCAGATGGACTAGAATTTCTCAAATTTCTTTGGAATAGAATATTTTCTGTTTATATTGACATTTATTTTGACTTCAAATGCCAGGCACATTAGTCTGACCTACATTTCAGCTATTATTCTTCAACATTCTCGTAATTTGAGCTTTAGATTAAATATAGTTTTCTATTACATGATGATGCACAATGCAAAACTTCGGTACAATAAACAGAAGGGCAATATATGACGCACGACGCATTAAGCAACGTCTGATTCCTATGTTGATGCAGGTATGAGTGGAAGTAATGAGAAATGAGTATAAAATTCCATTCGGAAAAGTTGAAGACGAGAGACCACTAGGGAGATGTAAGTTGAGGTGGAAGGATAATATTAAAATGAATTTTAACAAAGTGAAATGTCAGAATGTGAACCTCGTTTAACTGGACCATGATATTATCCTGTGGAGAGCTCTGGAAAATATTGTTTTATATATATTCGTTTTCCGTGAAAGGCTGTTAAGGTCTGCTAGTCTAGTTGTGTCGAATGTACGATTTTGAAATGTAACTTTGCTGCAATTTAACTACTTTAACCGAATAATCCATACACATGTACACGCGGATAGATAACTCCGTTGTGTGTGAAATATCACTAACATGGACCTGGACTTATTTCCATTGTGAGTGAACACTGTTTTCACCTGGAGACGAAAGCAGACTGTTTTCGAAAAGCTGTGAATGTTGATGTTCAGTTATAATGGAAGACGTTTAGGTACGTATTAGTGATGTTTCAGAGGTTAAAACTTTGTAAAAAGATTATAGGTAATTTTTTTATTATATTTGTATGTGTTTTTTTCATTTGGGAATTTTCTATAAAATTCCTCACTTATTTGTACGTTTTTGTTATCCACAATTCGCAGCCTTTTATTAATTCTAAATTGCATTCGAGGCTTTTGTTGATTATAATGATCTGACAAGTTTTAAGTGAGAAAGTCCTGGCAACCTCCTTGTAAAAGGGCCTTAACTTCATAAAGTACTTGAATTTTATTTGCCCAGATTTGACTAATACATGTGTTTGAAAATTTTAAAATTTAGAGGTATAGGTGAAAATTCAAGTGATGGACGAGTGTTTCTATTTTTATGTTAGGCTACCCTAGTTCTCTACATTTGACCATATATCTTGCAGTGATCATATTATTAATCTTATTAAACAAGTCGCAGGAACATTAGAGCACATTTTATGTAACTCAAATAGCAAAGTAAGAAAATCGCTAAATTTTACACGTGAACTTCTATATTATAATTAGTACCGTCTTGCACAACATACATTAAAACCAGATGTTTAATTACAGCTGGGTAATACTTACGGACATGTTTCGGCAGTTAAACGTACATCCTCAGGCCAACTTAGAACAATGTTGTTAAGGTACATCATTGCTCTAAGTTGGCCTGAGGATGGCCGTTCAACGGCCGAAACATGTCGCCAAGTATAACCCAGTTGTAATTAAGCATCTGGTTTTAATGTGTGTTATGTAAGACGGTACTATTTATAATATATAATTTTGATACACAATGGGATGACCCCCTTAAAATTTACACATGGACGTTTAACCGAATTAGTTAATTTTTAAGACGAACAACGTAGAACTTTACATTAAGGCTCGGTCGTGCTACCATTGTTGCAGCAAGAAAGTAATAAGAATTACACATTCCGAGAGGGTGTTCGTAGCCTTAATTATCCAGCTTGCCAGACATATGGGACATGTCTCCATCTGTGGTCTGCCGGGCGGTAAAATATTTTTCCACATTATCTCATTAACACCACAATTTTCTGAAAAAAAGGTTATCGAACAAAAATGGGTGTTTTAATTTTTCTCTTCTACTTTTTCTGAAATATTTCTCATTTTAAGAAGAAATAAGCGAGATGCGATTAAAACATGTTATTGTTCATGGTGTAAAGTACACGTTACTCTTGTCAGATTTCAACACATCTTGAATTTTCTCGAAAGATTGTGGAAAAATATTCAAATAACTTATTCCATGAAAATTCTTCCAGTGGCAAACGAGATGTTTCTTGCGGACGGACGGAGTTATGTACCTCCTCTAACATCATAACCGCCGGATAAAAGAGGGGGTCAAACCAGTAACATCTGTGAAGTTTTGAGAGCTTTCGAAAAGTTATCACATACATCAACACTTGTAATCCGTGGCATAGAGTGTAGAAAGGATATAATGGTTATGTTTGAATTGAAATTAAAGAAAGTACCACGAAGCGGCACTTCTTGAAATCTGAGGAGTGTAACTAATGGCTATCGACCAGTTCGGAATCGGCCGCTGAACTCTTTAGCAACACAGAGTATTATGGTCCACTCGCAGGAGCTTTGTAAGAAGGCAAAGCGAACAGTGTTCACTGAAACGTAACTATAATGAATTCCATGGCTATAATAACGCTGAAAAGACGCATTCACGAGAACCGACAAATATATGAAATATACGAAAAATTTTAAAATTGTTTTCCGTCTCCTGTTGATTTAAGAACTAAACACTAAAGGTCCAAAAATTCCAACATCACATATCAGTTTCCGGTGGGTACATCACAGAAAATAACGCCGATCAAACTTAGTAACTGGTCCGCTTGATTTCTTGCTTTGTGGTTACCACAAACGCCACATATGTATAAATATACGGGATGTTACTGAAAAGTTCAGACACACTTACAGAAATTGTGGGAGGAAAAGGGGCTTGTAAATTTGATAGAATTATTTGTGAGCCGCTTAATGAACCACATATATGAATATCCTGTGGAAAGAGAAGTGGGCCTAATAGCTAGAGTATTATCAGTGTGTGTAAAAACTAAAAAATACGCCAAGTACATTGGCGCCCGAACGCAGCGGTCATTGTGCGTCACTTCTAGGATTACAATGAAGTGACAGGCAGCCAGTTCGACAGCACTTGTGAATTATTCGATAATATTTCCGCTGAAATTTACAACAATAAATGTATTCTACAAATATATTAAAAAAGATGCGAAAAAAAATTTTAAATGTTTTTAGGCCGGTAATTTTTAAGTACTCGATGCTATGAAGTCTGTGAAATTCCTGCAACACATAAACCTATCTAAAATTTACATAAGAGAAAACAGCTTAAGCTTCATTTTACCTATTCAACTACTCTGAGATCCTAGTACCAATGGACGCGTAAGATACTTATTTTCCTCAAAAAAGGGTAGCAGGCCTGTACTTTATTGAAGTCTTGTGATTAACAAACATAAGCCAGTGAACACGCTAGGTCAGGCTCGGTCCGGTTCGATTCTGCTCGGTTTGGCGTGCAGTGTGAGCGCTTCCATTTCATAACGTAGGTTTGTTTTCCAAGCCGAATCGATTCGGCTTGCAGTGAGAATGAGACCTAAGGGGTCTGGCCAATCCTTTCACGCCACGTCATGTATATAAAGCGTACCTCACAGAGAACGCGACGCAACATGAGTGATACGACGAAAGAGACGCTCAGTCCGCGCGACAAGAGCGAGGCGACATGACGCGACAAGAGGGACGCGGATCGGACAAAATGGATTAGGTTGTCAGGATAGCTGAACAGGTACAAACGGAGCGTTCGTGGAACTGCGCACTACTCAGGCTGTCCGATTCGGTTCGGTTCGTTTCTGTTCGGCTAGGCTCCGCTTCCAGCCTGAATGAAGCCTAAGGCTTCTGGCCAATCCCTGCACGCCACGTCATGTATTTAATGCGTACCTCGCCGAAAGCGACGCTCAGTCCTCACGACAAGAGCGACGTGACGCGACAAGAGCGACGCGGAGCGGACAAAATAGAGTAGGCTGGTAGTATAGTTGAAGCGGTATAAACGGAACTTACGTAGAACTGCGCACTACTCAGGCAGTAAATTGAAATTTTAAAATGAATCTGGCTTCAGCAAACAAAGCAGTTTTGTAGTGAGATCTGTGCCTACGAGTAGGTTCGCCACTTCACAGAATATCTCCAAACAGCGCCCTATATAATTGCTTTATAGGGCCTACTGAATTTCACAAAAATGAAAATTAATATAGGAGCGTCTGGCATAACACCGAAAACTCCACACTTTTTCATGTTATCTAATTATTCACTATCCAACAATAAACAGCCACTCACATGTACTACCGCTGCAGACTGTGGTTTTAACCCCAAGCACGTGGTGTTTGTTATCTGTGATTTGCGAATTGAATGTCAAGTAGATTTGACAGTCTTCAAAGCGCTAATGTCACTCGCACCTCCTTCTTTGTGATAACTCCCTGATACCAGACCGGAAGCAACAATACCAACAAAACGCATTGTTAGGTTTTTTGATTGTTCTGTTTCGTAGAAATCTTATCATACAGAACGGCAATAACTTTCCACTACATATATGTCCACAGTCACGCCCTTAAATAAATTCAAGCTATTTTATCGATACTCACAGTTGCTGAGTACGTGTCGGTCATTTGTGAGCATCCCGTGACCGTCTACCCTTCACTGTGTGGCCCATGGTGTCTTTAGTAACACAAAGCACATACCCATGGAATACATTATAGTTACGTTTCAGTGAACACTGTTCGCTTTGCCTTCTTACAAAGCTCCTGCGAGTGGACCTTAATACTCTGTGTTGCTAAAGAGTTCAGCGGCCGATTCCGAACTGGTCGATAGCCATTAGTTACACTCCTCAGATTTCAAGAAATGCCGCTTCGTGGTACTTTCTTTAACTTAAATTCAAACATAACCATTATATCCTTTCTACACTCTATGCCACGGATTACAAGTGTTGATGTATGTGATAACTTTTCGAAAGCGCTGAAATCTTGACAGATGTTACTGTTTAACCCCCTTTTTTATCCGGCGGTTATGATGTTAGAGGAGGTACACATACCACTACCCCTCTGAAGACAAAGATAATCTACATCACGTTCTGTTAGAATGTGATATAAATTCTCTTTGTGGTTATGTACTTCACAGAAATGCACGAGACAACGTACTTTGCTCTACAGGTAAAGAGACCTTCTTCTTTGCCGACAGTTCGCGACCAAACAGACATCGTCAAGTAGCGCAGGAGTGCAAATTTGGAGGCTCTCGAATTTGATTCGAGAATAACTTCTCATAGCAACCCAACTGCACGCGACACAGCAATACCGACGCCTTGCGGACAAAACAGCGCAACATCACACATGGATTAGGCTCTCAGGATAGCTGAGGAGGTGTAAACAGTACATAGTACTTCTGCGCAGTAGCCAGGCTGCATATTTAAATTTGTGGAAGTCATTCGGTCTTAATGAAGGAAGCGTGTTTTTAGTGTCGTCTGTGTCTGTGATTACGGTCGGCCCTACGTTGAATTTAACCAAACACCGTCTTGTTAGGTGCTCTGTAGGGCGTAACGAACTTCACCAAAACGAAAAATATATTTATATGGAGGCAGGTTGAATCTATTAAAATTAATTCTTAAGTTATTTAGATATTCGTAAATCCCTTTAAATACCAGTGGTTACTACACAGACCACCACACATAATACGAAAAACAAATTTCCACCACTTTTGAGTTTGTTTTCCATTTCAATCGAAAACTATAATTCTCGACATTTAAACGCATTACCACAAAAACTTCATAAACTGAGAATACATCCGTGAACACAAAGTGGGATTGACTGAACCTTGGATCCTTTTGTAAAATAAAGTATAAATACTCCATTTCGGCCTGTGTAAATGATTTTACGTTAAAAAATATTTTATAGACCTGTGGGTTACTACACGTGCCGTCTGGCATAACACCGAAAACTCCACACTTTTTTCGTATTATTTAATTATTCATTACCCCACAATAAACAGCCACTCACATGTACTGCGGTAACAGACTGTGGTTTTTACTCCAAGCACGTGGTGTTCTCTGTGAGGTGAGAACTGAGTGTCATGTAGACTTGCTAGTCTTCAAAGCGTTAATGTCACTCGCACCTCCGCCACTGTAATGACTCCCTGATACCAGACCGGAAGCAACAATACCAACAAAACGCATTGTTAGGGGTTTCGAATGTTCAGTTTCTTAGAAATCTTATCACACAGAACCGCAGTCACTTTCCACTACAGAAACGTCCGCAGTTACGCCCTTAAATAAATTCAAGCAATTTGATCGAAGCTCACACTAGCAGTGTGATATGAAGAAGCCAAAAGACGCTTGTCGCAATTTTGCGACGCGCCAGACAACTTTTGATAGCATACAGTTAAGGAGGGTGGCTTACATCTGAGGTGCTCCCAGTGGTGTTGCTTAGACTTTAAGTCCTTGAGGAAGAAAAACTACAATCTTTCGAAGCATCGGTATCTATTTTCCAGTCGATAGCTGTAATATCCCAGAAGAATTAATTGTTTAATTCCCTGAATTTTGACGGTATTTGGAACAGTGAAAAGCCTCTTAATTATCAATAATGAACTAAGAAATGCCAATCCCAGATGTCGTACTGTCTAAGGCGAGGTTTTGCGGCCTCTCGCTTATCATAATTGTGGGTTCGAATCCCGCCGGCGGCATGGATATCTGCATCTTGTACGTGTTGTGCGATGTCAGGTAGAGGTCTGTGCGTCGGGCTGATCACTCGTCCAGGGGCGCCCTAGACTGTGATGTGTCTCAGTGTGATCGTTAAGCTTCGATAATGAGGAGACCTTGGACCGCTAGCGGCTGTTGCGCAACGGAGGGGGGGGGGGGTTTAAATGAGTGAAACAGGAGTTAACCTTTTGGCTCCGTAATTAATTGTTTCAGCTAACCCCGAGATCTACACTCTTTATCTACAAGACGCTCTTCTGCTT
>Ga0136643_10008771_pt1 | contig 14822 bp, 7 predicted proteins | sample TergutLab28metaG_FD_96883 | JGI IMG/M metagenome (GOLD analysis project Ga0136643, IMG submission 96883) | Labiotermes labralis P1 segment gut microbial communities from Petit-Saut dam, French Guiana - Lab288 P1 (version 3) (version 3) | ecosystem: Host-associated > Arthropoda: Insects >... | reverse complement strand
CACCCACACACACACACACACACACACCCATACCCACACACACACACACACACACACACACCCACACCCACACCCACACACACACACATAAACACACACTGCACTCTTTCTTGGCTCTTCAGGGTTGGCTGCACCCCCATAAAATACCAGCCAGGGTACGTCGTATTAAGAAACGGATAAAGACAAAGGAATGGAGAATTCGCCCCCTCTCCACCTCATCTCTCCGATAAGCGGAATGGCTCCTTTACTCAACAAATTTCCTGAGAGACTGAAAGAGCGGTGTTCAAGTCTGAAAGCATGCATGTGGATAAAGGGGGAAAAATTCCTTCATAACCATCTCTGATCGTATTCCTATATTCCGAAGTCAGCGTTAATTTAAATGCCAGTCCGTCCCACCAGATTAGCTTTCCCATACAAAAAGTGGCTACGTCTACTCCCTGCAATCCCTGCGCTCTGACATCTAGTCTACCCTAAAACAGAGCTTTTTCCTGTTTTCTCCCGCATTTTAATCATTCGAATCCCCGTGTTTCTTCTTTTAGTATTGTAACTCTGGTTTATGTGAGTACTTGGCGAGAACTTCATAATGAGGAGAACCATAATTTTCATTCAGTCTAAATAATGTCGTCTATTGTGTACTACAGTTTTTGTGTAAATGAACAACAGAAATTTGTGGTCAAAAGCAGGAAACACATGAGCCCCGTATTGGGAAGGCCCAAAGTTCCTATCCCTACCCGGAAGTCCGATGCTCTTACTCAGACTTATCTATGGTCTTTTGTAGTCGGTGCAGGCGTATCAGGTGCACTATCGGTGCAGTATCTCACATTACGTCATGACCGCTTCTTTCCACATCTTAATCAACTTATCGTTCGACGCCATAGAATCAGAGCTACTGACATCGACATAAAATCACCCGATAATAAGTAAATAAACCAATAAGACGAGCGAATCGGTCTTTATCACATGCGTTGTCCACAGAATATCATCGTTGATGATTTGAACGAAGTTTCAGGAAAGAAACTTCGTTCTATTCGGACACAAAATCGATGAATACGACAATTTTTACGCCACTTTTCCTCGCACAAATGGAAGTGATATCTATATGCGTACTATACATTCATCTCATGCCTCAAGAATTATCAGCATTCCACTTTTTTTATTTCCTCGCTATGATATTCATAATCAATTATTTTTACAACGGAAGGATAATTTTGAAATTTGAATTCTTTGAAAATCCTCTGATGCAGTTCAATTCAATGGACGTGGAATGGAATGCGGTTGATATTCGCTGACGTCTAGCCTGCACTGGTTAATACTGCGTGGAGCAACAAGGGAATAAGTACATGTGTTAGGCTAGCTTCGTGAGTTTCCTTGCGTTATTAAGATCATACCGAGTGACTTTCATAAAGGAAAATGTAAATAAGTAAAGTTGACCCTATAACATGCCAAGAAGGCCCAGAGGGGAAGTAGAGGTATAGATCTACTCTTTCTTTAACCTCGACGCTGTGTAGGGTGGGTGGTCGACGCCACGTCCTGGCCGTTTTGCTTCTGGGAAAGACCCGGTACCCATTGTATAGGAGGGTGGGTAGGCTCCAGGGCCGGCCTGGACAGGTGCGGAATATCTTGCCCCCACCGGGATTCGATCCTCGGACCGTCCAGCTCGTAGCGAGTCGCTCTACCGACTGAGCTATCCCGGCCTACACACACACACACACACACACACACACACACACACACACATGAAAGTAATACAATAAATAACGAAGGGTAGGAAAGTTGAGGTTTTTATAGCTGTGAGTCAAGAAATTATGGTTTTCTGGACTGTGCTGCTGTATAGTTCGGAAGGTGGGTAGACCCCAGCACGAATGCGCGTTGCCTAACGATATATTCACAGCGGATAAAAATTATATGCAAGTGTGGATTTCGAAAAATAACTGCGGATATGGGGTTAAAACACTAATGTTAAGTGCAATATTTTACTGTTTAGTGAGCCGGAATAGCATAATCAATATTGCGAGTTGCTACGGGCTCTATGGTCCGGGGATCGAATTTCATTGGGCGTGAGGTTTTCCGCACCCATCCAGATGCGATGTGGGGCCCACCCAGCCTCCAGTACATGGGTACCGGGTCTTTCCCGGGGGTAAAACAGCCGGTGCGTGGCGTTTGCCACCCACCACCATCCAACGTATAGGTTATAATAACAGTAGAACTTTACCTCTCCTCGTCCTTTGGTTCTTCATGGGCTGTTAAAGGGTGAATGTTGCAATTATATTGGTGTTTAGAAGTCCTGAAAGCATTTTCCTAAACAAAAGCTGTCTCCCGAAATGGAAAAGTGAGCTGAAGGTTAGATATTTTATTTTCTTACTTAAAAATTAGTGTCGAGTTCACTGACAAATTCAAGTTACAGTAATCTCTCTTCCTATACAGATGTTGGTGCGATCTGTAGGGAACGTGTAAATTGGACCTTTCAGCCAGCATTAATATGTAAATTAAACAGTACCGTTTGCTAGCTTTTTATAGGCCTTATGCAAAAACAAAATAAACTTTTTCCCCCTTTTCTTAATTTAAGTATATTATATCTAATACGTCCTGGCCATCTTGTGAAAAATACAAACGTATATAGTGATAAAATTTGCAGATTAAATTTTTATTACAATTATTCCACTATAAAATAATTACCATTGTTTTACTGTTTATAAAAAGTTCTAATTTTATATTGGGATTTAGACAAAAACCTGCATTTGGGCATATTACCGTATTCATCCGCGCAGGGGCCTACAGATGGGCAGCGTCGTCACGCAGGAAACTTGCGTCTCCGTTTACATAGTATGATAGTAGGCTGAAGACGGCAGATGTTTCGTAGAATTTAGTACTTACCTACCGAAATTCCAGGCTTCAGGTCGTAGAATAACCTAATCTGAATTACGAAAACATAATTTTTAATGCTTGTGGATTCCAAATATATATTTACTATATATATATATGTGTGTGTGTGTGTGTGTGTGTGTATGTGTGTGTATGTGGAGTACCAAATCTAAGCCAAATCCTTTCTATTTTCGTAAATGTAATATAGTCAGGCAGAGTGGCAAAACGTGACAATCGTATTATCCTTAATTTCATACACGTGCTAAGTACACGTACTTAGAAGTCAAATCCAGAATACAGAAAAGCAAAGCAAGTTTTCTACATTTTGCATAAATTGCAATACCCTTCAGTTTATCTGTCGCACCAACACGCATTATACTTCGTAAGTAATAATGACAGAGAATATGTGTAAATACAAACATTTTTTCTCATTAGGTATTGGAAGTCAAATTGTTTTTTAACGTAGCATGGTTTCCAGTCCAAGACAAACAATTATAAATAGTAATGCTCTGAAGAACTTTGTGAGTCTAAGAAATTAGTGGTTATAAATTTTAAGACACCATGTTGTAATGCTGCCGTATGGAGACAGAATTCTCAATCGTGTACCTCAAAAACTCTTGTTTTAAGTAAAAGTCTGTCTCACTCATTCCTCGTGGAAGACTGGCTTTTGAGGAAGCACTAATAAAAAAAAATGATTTCGTCGTAAATAATTGAATTCGGTTCTCAAACCACACTTCTCCCCCCCCCCCCAATCATCACACCCCCTGACCACTTTCCTTCAGACTCAAATATATTCCAAATGGAATTTCCAATAAAGGGAAAAAAAAGTCGTATAAAAGAGATCAGACTGGAACGCATTTCTATTAGCGCGCCCTACATGTTGCTCGATTTGTCAGACGCTCTTTCAGCACTCTCTCACTCATCCAACTTTCCTCAGAGGCCACTACTAATATTTAAGGCGCGGTTGCCGTGGGTGGCCGATTAAAATATCTCGGTAGCTCTATTAATTTCATTTACACTCATATCCACGAAGGAGTGAACTGTTTACTGAACATTTAGAACATATATGTTCTTACTGTCACACGAAAAATTAATTTACTTTTGAGGCTTCATGCTTTCACGATCTATGAATCTGGCGATCGTCTCTATTGTGACGCCGTGTAGTTTATTGTGTAAGTACCCTCTATTTTTTTAAATAACTTTACCCTTCATTCGCCTACAGTTAAGACTGACGAAGCAGGTTTCTCCGACACGTTGGTACGTTTCTAAAGAATTGTTTAGAGTTACTTACTTGAAGACAGTCACCTTAACTACAATTCTGTGAGGACTTAAAAATTTAGGAAAGTATTATCAGTATTTTATATAAAAGACTTCATATTTAATTTTACTTAGCACAAAATTCTACATCTGTAATTCAATTTTTACGGAAAGTGCTCTGTTTGGATACACGATTTGGACGTCAAGTGTTGTCTGTATTCTACCTACCCAGAACTCCACATATCTGTATGTGAGAAATACGCTGTATTGGCCTATTACACAGAGTGTAGTGCCAATTCCTTACCGACGTTTCGGGACAACCTATCGATCCCGACTTCAAGAGTCAACAGCCAAAGAATTCTTGACCATTTAATTCTTGAATTCTGGACCCTTGATAATGGGATTAATATGTTGTCCCGAAACGTCGGTAAGGAAATACCACCATACGCTGCGCAGTAGCCCAGAAACGCACAGTTCTCAGATACTTCGCGGGGGAAGCCTGAAATCTCATATCTGGATGTGATGGTCTGGTTAAAGTTAATTGGTTAAATGATACTTTCTTTTATTTCGTATGATTTTAATGTTTTAATTCTGTTTTTCTTCATTTCTCTATCCGGTTAACCTCTGTTTTTACTTTTCTACTTATCTTAGTAATTAGCCTCTGGTATCATCACACCTGTAGGTGTGATGATACCAGAGTCTGTTTAATACAATTTTGAACTCCTGATGATGAGCACATGGTGCTCGAAACATGTAGAGGCATGAAATAAATTTATTGTAAAACAAAATTTTGTGCATCAAGTTGATTAATTACTAAGATAAATGTACTGAGATGCACGGTCAGCAAAACATAAAAAAACCTGTTTTTACGTTACCTTAGCAGTTGACATAACGATATATATATATAATATAAGTGTATGTATATAAGATATATATTTAAAGAGAGCGGTTAATAAATAAGCTGAGTAACGGTAAACATGACTACAACACTAAACTCATAGGAAATAATTTTTATTTTGTTGTTCTATAGTAAAACCAAATAGATGCACCAACGTATCAAATTTATTTTATTTTGGAATGACATTCTACATGTTTCGGACGGTCTTTCCATCTATCATCAGGAGTTCAAGATTGCACATAGAGCAACAGGCATTTGTCAAACAGATACTGCTGTCTGCGTGCTCAAAGAGGACGGCAGTGTCTGTTTGACATATGCCTGGTGCTGTATGTACAGTCTTGAACTCCCGATGATGGACGGAAAGACAGTCCGAAACATGTAGAATGTCATTCCAAAATAAAATAAATTTGACACATTAGTGCATCTAGTTGGTTTTACTATAGAAATAATATTACGATGCACGGCCCTATGAACGTCAAACTCATAGGAAATAAAACCAGTCAAATTGGTTAATTTGACCTCTCAGGAATGAAAACTTTCAGAACACCCCCAGGCATTGTTTGATACCTTTTTGCCATAACACCCATTACCAATTTACCTCATAATTTGCTGTCTCTCATTTTCGGCATAAAGCCTTTTGGCCCTGGCGGTGTTTTGTTACGCTAACCCTTTATTTCTGATGGGAATATCATTTTTGATTTTAGCGTTCTTGATTTACGCCTCCTTTATCAGGAATGCAATTAGTGGGTACAGCAGACTCTGCGTTGTAAGCCGGATGATTTGTGGGTGACGTATGACGCACTACCTGCCAGCTGTACATCCAGACATTGCGCTTGCTGTAGGCGTGGCATCACAGGCTGATATTCTTTTAAAGAAGCAAGGTGTGCACAAATATATGTCTGTATACACCATACCTGTAATCATTATACTGCTTCACAGACCTGTTTATGTCGCTCTACACTAAGTGACACCTGAAGCCCGTGCTTGGGCGACATCTTCTCTGACAGGAGTGTGTAGCGTGTAACCTATGTATTAAATTGCAGGCACATACAATTACTGCAGCATGAGGAAAGACAAAAATCGCGGCGAAACATTTAGACTGAGAACAACTATTCCGTAAAGTATTCTTCGAAAATGTTGGATATGAATTTTCTCTTTTTCCTAACAGTAAGAGGTCTCTGGTGTAGCGATTTTACATGTTCATAACGCGCGCGAAACGTTGACACGTGTCCAAAAAAATCCCGGTTGTAATCCGGACAGATAACCAGTTACTCTGGTTTCCTGTAGACATAACTAGCTCCTCCTGCGACTCATGACTTGTAACTTTAAACATAACGCCGCCTCCTTTCCGATTCCAGTCACTTTATTAACAAGTAGCCGTTTAATGGCAGGTTAAAGAGGCCAGAGCGTGAAACTGCTTGAGTTCAACTATTTTAAGGTCAATTCTTGTGTTAAGTGAATATTGATTTAACGACATTGGTGTGTTGGAATGCAAATTGCCAAATTTGTTTGGAGGCCACGAGATAATTTAGTATTTACATTAACTAGCCCCCGAGCTAAGCTACTACAGAATCGGGATGGATTCCCGTCGTTGATATTAGATTTGTCTCTTCTCAGTATCTTTTAGCTCGGTTCTGGGTCCAGTGCATTGAATACCGGGCTATCTTTTCCTGCGGGTAAAGCTTTGCAGCATGAATCTGACCACTTATTTTACCTAGTTCTTAGGATGCGAATCCCTGGAACTACACCTACACCCCTCCTTACGTCTTCAAGGATTGGCAGCTTAATTAAGCACATCGAAGCTATGATAACATGCCTACTGCAGTAGTATTTATCCACTGTTTGTCTTATCGGTTGAGAAATCTCTGTAATTGTTCCAGCTCGAAGGACTAGCATAGGAATCAGCCAACTATAAAATTTGGTATTACTGTAGAAAAAAAAAGTATCGGTGTTTAGCAGCGCGCTGGCTATTTTATTACGAACACCTCACGACGACAGTGTGACTGAATCTTATCTGCAAATTAATTATCCTTTTAGCCTTGCAGATGCACGACACCCTTTGTTGTCAGGTCGCAAAGGACATCTGACGTCTGCGCCAGGTCTTCGAGTACGGAACCAATGAACGAATATTATCTTCCCACAACGTATATCGAATTAGTACGGACACGAGCATAAGAATGTTATTTATGAAGAGGAATAGAGAAATTATTAATGAGGGTAAAAGGTTTGTGGTCTTGTGTTTTTTATTTTACCTGCGGTATTCTCTATTCAGAACGGTTTTAATCAAGGAGATTCTGTAGTGCCACTTCGTATGGCTTTTTCAGATAGCGATACGAATTTTAAGGTCCAAAACATGAAGGGGAATTACAGTTTAATGTAAGACATCATTTCGTGATTAATGTTGGCCACTTAATTATTCGGAGAAAAATATTAAACAACGCAGAATTTCATTAGACTCAAGCAAGTAAACTGTTTTAGAAGCAAATGACAGAAAACCCATCGCATGTCTTTGATCACAAAAATGCAGAGCGTAATCATGATATATAGAGTTATTAAACACGAAAATATGACGCAGTAAAGTATTGGAGATAGATAGTCACAAATAAAAAATGATTCATAAAGAAATTAAGATTGCATTGACGTCTGGGAATGCTAGCTGCATTTCAGTTCCGATTTATGTTTCTTCTTGTGTCTGATGTAATAATATTAAACTGAATGAAACTGCTTTCATAATTTTATCTCTTGTTTATATAGTTGTGTAACTTTGTCACCCAAAGAGAATAATACGGATTTATGTATTCAATAACGGAGTGCTGAGAATATTGTATGTACCGAAAATAGAGGAAATTAAGGGAGGATAAATAATTTTTCATAATGAGTAGCTTCAAAATTTTTTACTGCTTAGAACAAACGAGATACACGTAAAAGTAAATAAATTTGTAGAAAGAAAATTTCAATATGAGACCAAGACGGGAAGTTGATATGAAAATGGGTAGGAATGCTTGACACTGAAATGTGACGTTGAGCGGTGTATTGAACTGCTTCTAGATAACGTCAATTTATGGTCTTATGTGAACACGATAATGAACCATATGCTCCCTTCAGTGCAGAGAGCCCCTTAAAACATAACGGTGAATCTATGTACCGTCTTACGTTTAAACATTTGCGTTCTGATCGCGTAGTGTGTCGTATAAGGTTCTCACAATAAACCACCATGATTATTTCTACAGCGCGTTGAAGGTGGCGTATTTGTAATGGTAAAGAGATTCGAGATTTTATATTTTTGCGGATGTGCCAATAAAGATTGCCGATTGTCAGGAAAATGGCGCTTCGTCTTCAGTGTGAACATTTACTGACGTTTCTGAGGAAAGTTCTGCTGTAATATTCGGCACAGTTTCGCTGAAGCTGCAAGCAGTACGTTCCGCCGAGACGTCAAAATATTTCTACCAGATTAAACTGCGATCCGTCCCAGAGTATGGTTATCTGCGGAAAGCGCTGTGTATTTTGCACTTTAGAACTGAATTACCTAACATTAATTTGAAGGATTTCATGCTTTATACTGTCCGCATATTGAGCATGTGATTGTTATCTGCCCTAGAACTAGGAATTAGTTTGAGGGGTTTGTTAATTAGTTGTTTAGTTTCAATAATGATAACTGTTGGATTTGTAATTTTCCTTCACCCTGATATTCGGTTACACTCGTGATGTCGCTAGCTTTTCCCTCTCATACGTCAATACGTAACATTTTATCCTCTTTCATTTACCCACTTATACCCTTGACTTGTTTCAGTCGTGGGCTGAACCGCTGTATAAATACTCTTAGAGTCGTTAGAAACTCATCATAAAGATAATTTCACTCTGGTGTGTCCAGCACAAGTCCCATTTTCAACGTCCGATAAGCAAACATCAACTCACCCCGAAGGATGGGAAAGTCACACAGTTATTAATGCTGACCATTATGTACGCTTCCTGAAGGGACCTAGTTTAGTCTCAGAATTCCGAATGTTTATTCTGTGGAGTGATTTATTTTTCTTTATTTGCCTCCGTCTTTATTAATCTAACGATCAATATTTATTGAACGAAAATTTTAGTTTATGAAGTCAATTAGAACAAGACGTCCAGTAAAAAGGGCGTGGGAGGAAAGAAATGTAGACATAGACGTGTATGTAGAAACTGTAAATTTGAAACCTCTAGGAAGAACTCATTTGGGAGGCCATTCTGTGATGGGAGAAGATAACAATAAAATGTATAAAATTGCTGAGATGCTCCTATGTTATTTAATGACGCTGATTTAGTTTCAATGTCAAATTCGCTGGCTTCATCAGTGAGTCACTTCATATTTAGCTTGTTACTGCTCTGATTTATTAATTGAACGATGTTACATATCTCCTGTAGATAAGGTATTTTTGCTTAATATTTTACTTATTTGATCATATTATCTATTAATTACAGTCTTGTTATTGATCGACTTTTTATGTAGTTATCTGGTTATTTCGACAGACGTACTGATAGATAAATAGAAAGTTAGTGAGATGATTATTGGTGTGTACTGATGCATGGGCTCAGTGACACGCGTCGCGTGACGGAGTGTAGTGCTGTGAAACCGATGTATCACGAACTCCAGCGAATCTGGCGACGCATGAAGTACTAATGTTACCGGTCAAGCGACGGCTGAATTTTTCAAAGAGTGGAATAGCTTCGTTGCAACTCAACGTACAGCGCCCTTAAAAAAAATTATGCATTTACCACAGGAATACTGGTTCAGTGGTAATAATTGGCTCGAGACATCTAGGGTTATGACTTTTTTTTGTGATTTTTGTTATTCTGATTATAAATCTGCCAGAGTAGCGTGCCGTATTTGTCATAGGCTACAAGCTGTTCCTTCCAAATCACTTCTAGCTCGTCTTTCAGAGAGTAAATGTCTTTCGTTACCACGTAGTTCGTAGGAACTTCGGTAGACAAAACGTCCGTAAATGAACCAACAAGCAATGTAATATTTCTTCATCTCTAATTGACTCAGTTGTCGCAATTTCTAGGTGACTTAACCACTGTCACATAGGTCCTGGCGCTGCCCAGTTCTTCTCATATTAAAAATTTTAATTGGTACAGTGGCATTTAATTTTTGGGGAAACAATACCTCAGAGAAACAATAAGGTAGGAAAATATTTATATGTAGGATCTAGCAGTTGAGTAGTTTAAGGTTAGGTGTAGTGAGAAATTTTGAGTCGAAAGGTCGTTCATTATTGCTGGAATGGCGAAAACTTTGACCAATAAGAAATGCATAGGAAGTTTTAATTGTACATCTCTCTTGGAAAACATAAGACTCGAAGTTTCCGCGCCTGGAGAAAAATGATAAAATCTTCTCGGGCGACTTTCCTCGTAATATTGCAGTCGTTGTGCGAATGTCGTAGAGTGTACTTACACAAACCTAGATAGTATAGCCTACTACACACCTAGTATATATATAGCCTATTGCTCCTAGGCTACAAACCTGTACAGCGTGTTACTGTACTGAATGATGTAGGCAGTTGTAACACAATGGTAAGTATTACAATATTATAATATTATACTGTAAAATAATTTTATGGTCCGTCGTTGGCCGAAACGTCGTTATGAGACGCATACCTGTATCGTCAGTTTTGACTGTGCGGTAGCCGTCTTTTTGATACACGAGAATAAAGAATCCTTGAGAACGTGCCGTGTACTTTATTATTCCTGTTAATGATTCTGACATTCAAGCTTGCGCGTGTATTTTTCTAACATTCTTCTGAATATATTCTTGATACCAGGCCAGGTTGTGACTAGTCTTCTCCCATTCGGCACACTGCCTCCCATATGTGTTACGCGGGTAGTTTGGTAGTAACTGCGAGTTTGAGTGGACATATGTAGGGGAAAGGGAGACAAAAATTAAAGCACAAACGTGTTGAGTTGTTGATGTATATCAAGGGGTGGGAGCTGAGTATCCAGTCAACAGTCCGCGTGGAGTGCTGTATTTGAGTGCTGTATTTGAGTGCTGTTGTTTTTTTTTCTGTTTTGTGTCATCACGTGACACGGGTGGCGTCCACACATTGTGAATGCCTAGTTCCATTCCGCCCGGATGAATAACACATGGTGTTGTGTGTTCATAAGATTTTTCCCTGGTTAGTGTTGTGATGAAGCGCTTGGCGAAATTTTTATATCGTTGTGTTCAGTTTTTCAAAAGAGGTATTTCAAATTGTTGAATGTATAGCTAGTTACATGTCGGTCAGAGGCTCACAGTGAAAACAAATTTGTGGATGTTATTTGTACATATTTCTGTTAGGAACCTTTTGTTCGGAAGGAAGTGAATGTAAAAGCGAATATTTATTGTGTTTTCTGTTATACACAGAGTCCTCCCGCGTAATCGCTAGTCATATCTTGGGGGGGGGGGGCGCTTATAAAAAATCAAACTAACGGACGAACGTAATATTTTCCATGTGTATTGTATATCCCCCTACATCATTTACGCAATTTTTCCCTGCAAATAGGAATATATATACTGTACATATATAATCCTCCAATAATATTTTAGCAATAACCTCTAACCCAGATATCAATGCCCATTCATCACAGTACTGACTTCGCAGCCCCATATGTGAATTTCGGCAACATCGCCCCCCCCCCCGCCACAACAACTTTCTTCTCACCATTGTGATAATGGTTAAAGTAGTTGTGATCCGTAGGTACTGTTTACCACCATTAGTGGCCGTGTTTTAATTTACGGTTGCATGCAATAGCAAACTTGTAGTTCTCCTATTGATATACAAGACGTTTATTTACATACTTCTATATCAACAAGAAGAGTTCATTTCATGACAGTAATGTATGTATAAGAAGAGCCGTTAGATGAGGTTACTGTCGGTATCTGAAATCGATCGTTTCCTTAAAGGCTACTGAATAATAAACATTCTTCTGATTATTTGGTTATAAGCCTTAAATTCCGATCCCCATTGTAATGACTTTCTGACTGACACAAATTGTCTCTGATTCCTGAAAACTACTGAGTAGTTGTAACCGTTCGAATAATTAGCACGTGGAAATGGTAAAGTATTTAATCACACAACTGTACAGCGTCTTAATCTTGACTAACACTAAAATTGTACTTAATAATTCTTTATGTTTGATGGTTTCATTCGGAGTTTAACGAATCAAAAACAACGTACAAATAAGAAACAACACCTTAGTAGCACGTTTAAACAAGAAACATAAGCTTTAAATCGACAGTCCTGCCTCAAGCAGAGGTAGCTTCCCTTGGCCTCAGCTTGAAGCAAAACTGCCAATTTTTAACTTTATTCTTTTTTTCTTAAAAATTGATATTGGGACAGGTTTCTCTCTTAGAACTTCGGTCCTATCTTACCAATAGCATTCCATCAACGCTGCATACACGTACTGCATTTTTCTATCGACAACGCTTCGCAAACTTTGCTATTTGTAAAAGGTGAGGTTCTTCCTGTAACATGCCATGAAGCACGGAGGGGTTGGTTTGTATGTCCACCATTTCTTTTGACTTCAGCGCTAGATGTGAGGACGGTAAACGCGACGCCCCAGCCGCTTTATCCCCGAGGAAGAGTCCTGAAACGCATATTACAGGAGGCTGGGTGGGCCTCGGGGCCGGTATGGACGGCACGAAAATCTCACTTCCAAAGAATTTCGATCCCCGGACCGTCCAGCCCATAGCGAGTCGCTATACCGACTACGCTATCCCGACCCATATATAAATATATATATATATATATATGTGTGTGTGTGTGTGTGTGTGTGTGTGCTTGATTTCGAAAAGTATACAAATAATAATAATAAAGTTTATTAACTGCAATTGGGTTGTTACCTGGTGGCAGTGGTTATTTTACATGTATACAAAATATGAAATTGGTTACTAACAAATTTTAAGTCGGAAGGGCTACATGAGAAGCATGTAGTGGCAACTTGGAATCTTGGGAACCACCTCAGCATTTGCTTTTAGGCACAGGGAAACCAAGAAAAACCTGTGTCGATATGGCCGGTCGCAGGACCTTCCGAATACTGACTTCTAGCCAGAAGTCCGGCATCTAAAGTAAAAAAACGGCAATACGCACATAGTACAACAAATACACATAAGATAAAAACACCCACACAAGACAACTACAACAATACACACAAGACAACTAACAACGATACACACAAGACAAATAACAACAATACACACAAGACAACTACAACACACACAAGACAACTAACAACACTACACACAAGACAACTAACAACAATACGCACAAGACAACTACAACATTACACACAAAACTACAACAGTACACACAAGACAACTAACAACAATACACACAAGACTACAACAGTACACACAAGACAACTAACAACAATACACACAAGACAACTACAACAATATACACAATACAACTACAACAATACACACAAGACAATTACAACAATACACACAAGACACCTACAACAATACACGCAAGACAACTACAACAATACACGCAAGACAACTACAACAATACACGCAAGACAACTACAACAATACACATAAGACAACTAACAACAATACACACAAGACATCTTAAAATACATGTACAAATATACAACATGTAAAACATATTCGGCTCTGTGACGAGATATATTCTATTTTACATATACTTTTCGTTTTTATGAGATAAATGGTCACGTGTTCTATTGCATCTATTGCGAGGGGAAGTCCCCTGTTATGAATTTTAATCCAACTTTTCAAGGTAATGTTCTAGTAATGATTTCCATGACAAGAGTAATTTTGATTAATTCCAGTTTCCATCCAGCGTTGTCGTTTGTTAATTGCATTTAGAACGCTTGTTTTAGTTCTCATTAACAGGAGCGTGATTAACTACGTGCCGCCCATTTCTCTAATTTGCTTGTGAAGGAACATGTCGACAATATCATCATTCTCAATAAGGTTGATGTCTGTACGTTTAAAACATAATAACCGTCCTTACTGGTATTGCAGATAGTGAAATTCGTATTCGAATATACTCGGATGCATGTATATGTGATTCTGTTTTCAACTTAATTAGTTTCATAACGCTGATTGGTTACGTAACGTTGTGGTTGATCAATAAAATTGACTTGTGTGAAGTCTGTGCTGATCTGCTTTTGAGAATTGTTTATCGAGCTTTGTCAGGAATGCTCACTGTGCTTGCGTGTGCTTAATCCGGAAAGTTTATTCTGGCTAAATGCCCTCTTGGCCTTTTCCCTCTTCCCCCTTTTTTTAAAAAGCAATTTTGTATTCCCCTCGTGCTGTTTGGCACTTTCCAGTTTTCAGTTCTCGCAGTCGCCTCAGCAAAGTTATGGTCCATAAACGTAAAGGTAAAGAAATCCCATTACAGGCCTGGACAGGCCCAGAGGGTTCCCGGAAATTAAGGCTCCCAGATTTCGTGACAACGGCACAGGATGGTGGCAGGTTGTCAGCCTTACGCACCGGCCACCTTTACCCCCAGGAAATGCTCCTGGTACTCATTTCTGTTAGAGGCTGATTCGACCCCAGGCCCATAGTACGATCGGAAGGACTTTATGTCAATGAAAAATCCACCGACACCAGCTGGGATCGAACCAGCGACCTTCCGATTTGTAGCACAGCACCTTAGCCACTGTGCTACCGCGGTCCCCAATAGCAGATCATACAGAAGTTAATTTGATTTTCAATTAAGTACGACTGCATGAGGGGCGTAATGTATTCCCAGTTTTATTATCTAAATTGTTACGTTATTGGTTTCGTTTTTTTTTTTTTTTTTTTTTTTTTTTTGTTTTAAAAAAAAAATTT
>Ga0136643_10008768_pt1 | contig 14823 bp, 9 predicted proteins | sample TergutLab28metaG_FD_96883 | JGI IMG/M metagenome (GOLD analysis project Ga0136643, IMG submission 96883) | Labiotermes labralis P1 segment gut microbial communities from Petit-Saut dam, French Guiana - Lab288 P1 (version 3) (version 3) | ecosystem: Host-associated > Arthropoda: Insects >... | reverse complement strand
TAAGGTGTTTGCCTTCACATACGTTATTTCTAAAGTGCGTACCTTTATATGACCCGTTATTGACACACATTTGCAGTTGCAAGTGCATAGTAGCCTTTGTTTTGTTTACTCTTATCTTCCCATGTTTTTTTAAATACGCCCCTTCTAAATCAATATACCCAAATATTATTTTAAAAATATTCAATCCCCCTATCATGAGGCCACGAAGCCCTCCTAAATCAATGTATCCTAAAATACTAAAAAATAAATTTTTGCAACTCTAATTTGAGTGTCAGAGCTGGATACTTCATTCTATCCGCACCTCACAGAGAATTTTGTAACTCGATACATTCTTTTCATACATTTTACCACCTTCTCACTTACCTCATTTTTTTAATTTTGAACAAATGGCCGTCCTTATAATTAGGGTAGAATACTTTATAAAAATCTATAAAGATGTCAGTCCACTCAACCGTTTGCTCTGAAATATATTTCGCACTTTTTGACTACAAAAATGATGCCCATATTTTTCCCAGACTGGTGTAATAATATTCTTCTACAATTCCGCAACAGTAACTGACTTCCCTTCACTTTATTAAATGGCAGTATTAGTGCAGTTTTCCATTATATTGAAAATTCTGCCTTTTTTACTGTGTACATAATTTGGACTCTTCAGATATCTTTCAAAATATCAGGTAAATTAATGTGCCATTTCAGTATATTATTAATTTCGTGAGGAACTAAAAATTGTTCTCTAAAGATTGCACATAATACAGACAAATTTAGTCATATTCATGCCATTATAATGAATAATTTTTCTTACACATTCACAAATACATATCCATATAAAGTTGTAACGAAAATTTAGTAATTTAATTAACTTCTACTTAGAGTAACAAAATATATCTCAAATGTGCTAGGATGTAATTTCAAATACATAAGAGTTAAGTTCCAAATTTAAAGATTTAGAAACATTAGATCCTGACTCACGACAGGGACAGGTGGCGAACACTTGTGATTGCGGTAATGAACCTTCGGGCTCCATAAAATGCGGGGAGTTTCTTGACTAGCTGAGAACCAGTTAGCTTCTCAAGAAAGACTCTGCTCCATGGAGTAAGTAAGAAACATTATAACCTACTTAATTTTTTCTTGTAAATGATTTATGTGAGACTAGTAACAGTGTCTTATCTCAAAAGAAGACATTACGAACGTTGAAAACAGGTGAAAAAATGTTTGTTCTAAAACAAATTACACCTGACTTAAATTAGCTGTCTTTTAAATTCGTAATTTTTTGTAGAATTCTGCTAGGGTAGAAAAATCAGCACGTTTATGATTAGCTGATCTCTTAGCTAGGGTAGGCAAACACGAAGAAAACGCACCTTTATGAGAAAACGTTTTAAGGAAGACAGACGGAATTTTGAGGATATAATAAATTTGATCTTAATAAAATAATTTTTAGGATATAAACTGGATTGGTCTAATGTGACCTGTATCCAAGAAAGGTACTGGGTACTTGCGCCGTGTAAATTTCAAGCAGGCCTATTATTTGGCCTGTTAGGATTTCGGAGGCAATTTCTTACTATAAAACAATGAATCTAGTTTCATAACTATTCGTTGAAAAGCCTGCACTTTAATAATCTGAATTCAATTGACTAACATAAGCTATACTACTAGAGACGTGTTGCCAGGTGCAAGTGTGTGTGACAATTCCTTGTAATATGGTCTACGTCTACGGAGATACAACGTACAGTAGTGTGTACAATGTTAGGAAAACACTATCAGGAATAGATACAATTAAACAAACCTTCAAAAGACCTTTATTCGTTCCGTGCTAAAATTGTGGTGAAACACACGATGACAGCTTTACATTCTGATCTACTTCCAGTGATGTTTGGGCGATTCTTAGAACTTTGGCATGTGAGATTTTCTAAGAGAAAACGTGCCGAACAAGCGTGAGTTTCATAAAAATCCGCTCAGTAACACGTATTAGTTAACAGGATCAACACATTTATACCAGCAATTTAAATATTTCTCTACCGATTTGGATAGAATTCGATATGGAAGATTTCACTGCGATGTAGGTTAGCAGTTGTAATTTTCGTGAAAATTTACGTATTGCAAGCCGTACTTTATTAAGAGCGTGAGTAAAATTCTGTCCTTGTTTTCTACACTTTCCAGCCGACTTGGTTAAAATTCGGTAGAGCATATATCCACAAAAATATACCGAGCAATTTTGACATTAATCCAAATCGGCGTAGCGAAGACCATAATTAACTTAAGGTCTTAAATAAATTTGTTTCCATATTCTCCATATTTATTCTCCGAATCGGCTCAGCCTGGGTACAAGAGATCTGAACATAAAACTGTCTGGCATCTGTGAACTTCGCGAAGAACATTGCAAGGAAAAACCTTGTTTTAATGGGTCAATGAAACTGCACTTTCGCGTATAACATAAAACCGTGTGATATGCAGAAGGTAAAGAACGCCTTGATAAAGCCTGTGCAATTCGTCGGTGAGAGTACCATTTACATTCTTGCTGTTTGTATGTATGTTACTGTGGTTAAGATAGGTAGACTACATCCTACACAATTAATAGATGATTTTCAACTGTAGAACGGTAGGTACCATAGTCACTGAATATATTTTTGATTATTTATGTGGGGTAATTTGCTCTGCTACTTGCCAGTTACATAACACTAGATTTTATTGTAAGCGTTTCTTAATTATAAGCTTCATATTTTGTCCATTATTCAGTCCTTCCAGAATATTGCACGCACCCGGTCACGATATTAACCTTTCCTATCAGCCTGTAGTGTACATAACTCATCTCTTGTTGTTGTTGCTATTATTGTTGTTATTTTTGTTGTTACATTCACGTTTACCTCATTCCCTCAGTTCCGAAATTGTGTAAGTTACTGCGTATCTTATCAAACACAGTATATTATTAGTCAGCTCCGCCCTGCCCTGGTTGTGATAACAGATTCAGTACCGAATGTTTTTAATTGTGCAGATATAATTGAACCGAGTTATTCTTCAAAAATTATATTTATTACATGACTAATATGAGGTAGCAGAGTTCTGTTTCAGGCAGCTGAGACCTTCCTTGCATTTTACGGAACCCGCAGGTACATTTTGTGGCCACAGCATCCCAAGCCTCTTCCACCCAAATCCTGAGCCAGAGCAGTCCAGTCCACACAGTTCCATCGTGGGGAAACTCAAAACGATAGGAGACCCTGTACAGGATGCTGTGTTAGATTTAACTTTATATTTGTTGCTGAAGATCATGGAGAACCGCAGAGAGCAGAGATCGGTAACGCTGGAAGGCATTTGTAATTATTATTGAAGAAAACCACGAAAAAGCCGCATATAAAGAGAGAACTTTTATTGGGAGCCCACGTTCCTTAGCACTGCTGGAATTTGACATTGGGAATACTGACTGGTGATTATCACGAAAAAATCTTGAAAAACAACACAAAAATTGGGGGTAATTGAAAAGAACCCAGAGGGACCGTGTATTATGACATTTTACATTCCTGATTGTTGCTGAGTACAGTCAGTTCAACATGAGGACAACCAGAACACTTTACATAGGCCATTCCATCATAAGTATTGGATATTTTACATTGTTCTTTGCTACTGCAGTAAAATATTGAGAAAACAGCGAAGGTCTTATAAGGGTGTTGTTTAAATTTACATTTAATAAGCCCTTATACTTGTGACTGTTAGTGAAAAACCCACGAAAGATCCTAGAATAACTAAGGGTCCCTGTCACGGATATTTTAACCATCTGTTTATGTCATGAATGAAAGTGAGGGTCTTGCGTTGAAATTGTTATAGTACTGGATGTCTGAAGTACAGAGGCCTGGGCCAAATTGCTGTAATTAAAACTTGTTTTTTCCGAAATTACTGCATAGTTACAGAAAATCAAAATGTACTCCTCACTACGTGAAGGGGGTTTCGGAACAGCGGTTTATGCAGTTCGTTTGATATAAATTTAAGTCCCAAGACGATGTAAATAGACACATATGAACGTACAAATCGTGTTAATTAGTGTCTGCCAGCCATACATAATTAGATAGGAACACACAACTAAAACACTAGAGAAGAGTTAGTTATGTTATTGCTAAAGTGCGTTATTCATGTGGAAAAATGGAGATTTGTAGGTCATAAGTGGAAATTGCCAATAAATAGCCATCTAAACAAACTATGCAACGACACTATTATTCTGAGAATGAAGCTAAAACTAAAGAAGAGACTGAAGAAAATTTATCCATAATAATTACTGATAATTTATCATTATTAATGTCGGGAAATATATAAAAACATGGGATTGCAGGAGAACCTGGAAATAGTGTATTGATACCAGGAGCAGACCAGACACTTAGAAGGTGAACCGAAAGAAAGATTTGATTACACAGCCATCCGTCAATACTGAACGTTTGTTATGGAAAGCCGATAATATGAGAGAACCAGTGTCAAATACGAAAAGATGGAAAATTTTATTTTCATCCGCTTATTCAAGGTAATATCTTTGAAGGACCGAATGAAGGCACGAATAAACAAACTGGGGGGGGGGGGGAATGAGGCCCAGATGGAAGGATAATATTACAATGGATTTAAAAAAGATTAGGAAGGATAGGTTTAAGCTCTCTGCATGTACATATGGACTTGTGGTTAGCTCTTGCGACACAAATGCAACTTTGTGTTACATAAACTGAGAATTCATTGAATAGGTGAGACAGTATTAGCTGTTCTGACAGAACTTTAGCCCAACGATTTAGGTATACACAATAAAAAATGAATTTAAACTGCTGTAACAGCTTCACACAATATTCATATACGTATCGTAAACATGATAAAATGATGAAGAAATCAGGTTAAACTTGCTTTGTAAGAATACAGTAAGATGCGAGGCTTACAATTAAAGAGAGGACACAGTTATTTACTGTAGCGATAACATATTTAAAACATCACTGCAGGAGAAATTGGAAAAAAAAACATATGGACAGGAAGAACATAGATCATACACACCATAAAACGCAGCAACCGAATGGATGAAGATGCCAGATATGAAATTTGCTGTTTTTTGTTGACAGTGACCGAACCAGATTCTGAGAAATGTGGCGTAAAGAGACGAGAATTGTACAACGACAAAATGGGTAAACAAACAAGATTTCATGACTGTTTAAAATGTAATTCCCTAGAATGAAGGAATAAAAGAATGCGAATAAGAATACTTGAATATCTGGGTGTAAGTGGGAAAATGCTAGAATGGATATTAAATAGGGTATGAACGAAGTTCCTAAGTCTCAGTACTGGTATGGGCAAAGTGTGGGGTCTTGTTAAAACAGCAATGGACATGCAGGTTTCAACAAATGCAGGGAATTTCTCCGCTAGGTGAGGGGACATTAGCTTCTGATACGAAAACAGGTATTTATATAATAAATATACTGTTTGAATGTAACAGGTTCAATCAGGTCTACATAAGCAACGACAACTTGTATCATTGGCAGGGCAAGTTGTATTAGGCTAATAATACTGTGTTTGATAAGGAACACAATAAATTACAGAATTTTGGAACTGAGGGAATAACGCAAATGTAAATGTAGCAATAACGACACATGCACTAAGGCACTGCAGGAGACAAATTCTACGAAGATTGGTATTAAGGGATGAGTTACATACACTACAGGCGGATAGGAAAGGTTAATGTCGGGACCGGGTGCATGGAATATACTGGAACAACTGAATAATGGACAAAATATGAAGCTTATTAATTAAGAAACAAGTACAATAAAACGTAGTGTTATGTAACTGGCAAGTAGCAAAGCCCCAAAGTACCCCACATACAATTAAATATATATTCAGTAACTCTGGTACCTACCGCTCTGCAACTGGAAGTCATCTATTCTATTCTATCAATGCATTCTACATATCTTAACCACAGTAACATACATACAAACAGCAAGGCTGCAAATGGCGCGCCACGTGACGCACTGCACAGGCTTCATCAAGGTGTCCTTTACCACGTGTATCAACATGTCATAGACTTTACATGGTTACCCTGTCAATTTAATTTTTTTACTCCAATAAGAAAACAACGGCTTTCCTGCGATGATTTATACGAAGCTGACAAATGCTCAATAGCATTGTTTTGAGGTACTTCATACCGGAAATCGGTCAAACTGGAGAATAAATGTGGAGAGTGCGGAAGGAAATGTATGCACGCCTATAAGAACAGTTTGTTCTTCACTGGGACGATATCCATGAAACTTACATTCACTAAGCACACTTGTGAATAATTACTGTATGAGATTATACTCAAAACGAAATAAATATGCACGATACAAGCAGAGAATTTAATTTACGCTCTGAAGTAAACTATGGTGTTTACTGCAGCGATTGCTACAAAACTTACGATCACTGAGCGGCATCGCGTGGAAATCTGCTATGTCGAATTCTTTCCAAACATGAAGAAAAAATATGAAAATTATAGATAAAAATTTTTAAGCCTTTAAGTATAATATAATTTCCACTGAGATTATTTTTAAGAAACTCACTGCAATTTGACAGCTCTTTGTAATGAATGTCTGGATGAAATTTCGTAAAAATCAGAGAAATAGTTCAGTCGTTTATAGAGAGACAAACAGACGGACTGAATCTCAGTAATCAACCAACTTAATGCACAAATTCTTGTTTTATAACAAGTTCATTATATGCCTCTACATGTTTCGAGCACCATGTGTTCATCATCAGGAGGTCAAAATTGTATTATACAGCATCTGGTATCATCACATCTGTAGGTGGCCGTCCGGTGCACAGGTTACACCGGACGGCCACCTACAGAGTGTGACGATACCAGATGCTGTATAATACAATTTGGACCCCTGATGATGAGCACATGGTGCTCGAAACATGTAGAGGCATATAATAAATGTATTATAAAACAAGATTTTTTGCATCAAGTTGGTTAATTACTGAGATTATACTGAGATGCACGGTCAGCAAAAAAAGAGACGGACTGAAGTAGTCTGCATGTAAGGCGATCTTTATTTATTTCACAAATGAAGCCTAAACACTAGTGCTACACGTTGTCACTCTAACCTACCTGTCGAAATGGCAGCTATAACTGTATCAAAGTTCTATAAATGTACCCAATTATTTTTTCTATGAATGTACGGTATATAGCAGACTCATTCACGAACAATATTTTCAGACACTGTTAGTAACCCCAGTTTTTTTTGTCAAGGGTTAATCATTTAATATCGGTGAAAAATGTACTTAAATGTTTTTGTTATACATCCTTTTATCTTAATGGCACATAAAATGTTCATTTTTACTTTCGAACAGAAAATTTAATACTGCATTTCTATATTTAATTTTTGCCTTATATTCATATGGAACTGTTCTCTTGGTAATAAAAAATGACATACTGAAATTTTTAATAACTGCCAAAGTCTGAAATACACACAGGGACTTCAATTATATATTTAATGCAGTAATGGCTACAACTTTACAGCGAATTATTTGGTTACCTTTTATATAAAATGAGTAAGAATTAATTTTTAGTCTTAACGGAACTTACCTCAAGAATTTTGATAAAATTTTGGAAATAAATATGAAATTTATGAAACATGGTACTTATTAATGTATACAATTTTATTATAAAATGTTTTAAATTTTGTAGGTGACACGAAACCTCCCAATCCATATTTGGCTACAAATATTTGTAGTGAATGCAGTGCATTATTCAGCATGTAAAAAAATGTACAATTGCAGTAACAGAGATTTGTATGGTTTGTCTAACACGTAGATTCAACTGCAGAATAAACCTTTGTTTATAGTACCTCAAATATATTACTGTCTTTTGTAACTAAATGAAACCAAAATGCTTACGAATTTCGCAACCCATTCTTCGTATTTCCCGTTACTACTAAATTTACCTCTTAAATTAGGATAGAAAATTTGGGAAATCATTGTGAAGTAAAGACTGTACTATAGTTGTTAATGTACAGTGTGATAATCAGGATTACACTAATATTTATATGGTCGCCAAGCAACATGGAAATCCAAGATGTCCGATAGGGTTTGCATTAGGCGCCAAGAATGGTTGAAAATTGCACGACCAATTCTTCATATTTCAATTCCCCAACAAACTTACCTCTGGAATTCTGATGATAAAGTTTGGAATATTATTATGAATTTAAGAAAATGGTTAAATCTTATTGCATAACACTGATAATTCTTATGACTCCAATATTTATAATGCGCAAAAAATTGGAAATCCAATATGTCTGCAGGCGTTTACGTGAGGCGCCAAGAATGGCCTTGAACTTCGAAACCCATTCTTCGTATTTCTGGTCAACAACGAACTTACCTTTGGGAGTCTGACTATATCGTTTTGAAAATTATTATTAATTTAACACAATATTGTAACCGTTAATGTAAAACATTATAACCCAGATAACCATAATTTTTATATGGGCACCAAGAAGGGGCAAATCTAAGATGGCTACCAGCCTTTGCATGTCAATTTGTAGGGTTTCTGGTTATATAAAATATATTTCAAGCCTGCCACGGATTCTGTACAATTTTTGTGTGCCAAAAATAAATACTTATTGACTTCTGCAAAACAATTTCTCTGCGAGTACCTCAAATACGCAACCGTCTGGTTTAATTATAAACGGCGCCAAAATGATTACGAACTTTGCAACTCTTTCCTTTTCATGGTTATTCTATATAGAAATTCATTTAACATTAAATAATTTATACTTGCAAGTCGTATGATTATTATAACTTACGATAACAAAACTTTTGCAAGCACCAAAGATACAAACGTCGTGGTTTGTAAAATTCTGGGCGAGCAGGGTTGCGTCCACTTCCAACGAGTTCCAGCGACTCTCTGATGTCACTGGATCGGCAATCAAGTAACGTCGAGGGTTAACTTCAATTTACCCCGGAAGATGTCATTCTCATCGATAGTGTTTTATGGGTACAGTGGCGGCTTGTGAGAATTGTGTTGGGTTTGATGTTCAGCGATGAAAATATGACGAAGTGAAACACATACAGACTTGGGTTCTGGAGATACCACTTTCGAATCTCGATGGAGTAACTGTCTCTGCTGACTGAAAGTCTTGTTTTTCTCCTAGTCCATCCAGATATTTGACAAGATAGCAAAATATCAGTTAGGCGACAAGACTTCCTTTCGAATCCTTTCGGATGCGTCATTCATGAATCATCCTACTTTCGATTTTGTAAGACACTGATATGCTGATATTGTAGTAAAATAAACCACAAAATAAATATCATATACCCATTCATTTATAGGTCTTTCACAAACACATATTAAAAGACGTTTATGCACACAACCACGTACTTGTTGTTCCTCCCATTGTAACTATACGTCCATCCTATCGTATCGTAAAATTTATTGCAATGTTTTAACTAACAGCAAGTCGCGATCTGTAAGAGTCTTACTTTCCACTTATTTCTTACATCCAAAGAGTTTTACAACTCTCTCATTTTCATCAGTTATTACGGAAACCACGTTTTAAAGCCACAAAAATCAGCTATGAAATGGTTGCCCTGAACGTGCTAATTTCTATTTTCGGAGTATGGACATAATAAACTTGACTTATGTTTTATCAAGTACTACAAAAAACCATGGAAATTCGAATGCATGACCAAGCTGTAGCTGTGACCGCCATTAAGACATAGTGGAAGCATAATTAGGCCTATTTTTACATGCATTTTCAACGTCGACATTAGATCCAGGTAGGTGGACAGCTTTAAGCTCCGGCCACTTTTAATGCGGTGAATAACCCCCCCCCCTCCCGTATTCATTGAAAAGGAGAAGTAAAAATATTTTGCCCCTGCCACGAAAATTATCACGGACAGTCCAGTCACTATAACGAAAACTCGATTGTGGATGTTTAAGCGACAAGGTGTTGAAACGGCCGTGGTCGATTTTTGTCGTTTTTTTGACCAACCGTCTGAACGAAATAAAATTACGAGTTTCAGATTGAAGACAAGACTGAACGTGACAACCACAAAGACAGGACTGCCGGGATAAACGCTCAGTTATGTTTTGGCGTTTTCTGTTCACTCTACCAGAATTGCCTGCACCCTTTTTTAGAATATTGTTCAACGACGCTTTCAATTGCTCAGATAGCGTCGGTGGTGGCTGAATGAATGAGAATGGAGCAAGTACTTGTTTGCTTATTGGCGGTTCATTTTGAGTTACGAGGCAATGTAGAGGGTCGTGTAACTGATGAGCCGCCACTGTGTTCTGCATAGCAACAAATGACGTCACTGCGAACACGTCATTGATGACCCAAGAAGCAATCGTACGGCCACCACGCCATCTACGCGCACCTGGGCTGGTTGTAGCTTCACATGAGGAAATAAACGCTCCATACGGGGCCAGTCCAAATCCTCATCACAAGACCATAACCTAAATATAATGAATTTATATGCAATTAAATTCTAAGGAATATATTATATTCGACAGTAATGTAAGTACGTGGTTATGACATACATTAACCCTTGAGTCCTTAGCTTCCTGCTGCGAAGCTTGGGTTCAGTGCCAGGTTAATTCCTGTGAAACTTGTAGTAGAAAAAATTACAGTGTGACATAAAAGGCCACATTCCCACCTACACATGGTTTCAACCGACCACCAGTACATAAAAAAATAGCCCACGAATAAGTAATAGGGTATGGAAATTATTGAGTTTATCACACACAGGTTATCATCCATTGGGGGGGGGGGGCTTATAAAAACTAAATATATTTTTAGTTTCTGTTAAAGGCGAGGAATTTCTTCAGCACTTCTGTGACTGTCAGATTCTCTAGAAAGAGTCTGCTATATTGGGTTAGTTGCTTTATGATGTGGGTGTGGCCAATTCTCACAGTCCTGCTGTGGAAAGTGAGGATGATATATCCCTCTTACATGTCCTACTAATATATCCGACAGTACACAGTTCATTACCAGTGTTCTTGTTCTTCAACTACTTTAAAAAAGAAGGTTATGGATTAACCCCAGCTTCCAAGCTAAAATGTAACCACACCAATAGTTTAATGGTGAAAATTCCCTGAACAAATATACAAAGTCAGTTGTAATTTGTCCTACATTCATAAGCAATATTTGGTGCAGTTGTGTTTTTGGTTGTACCGTCATGATCCAATCAGGAAGCTAGAATTAATTTTTCCTGATTGTGAGGAGTCAGATTAATCCATAGAAGAACACTATTTTTGTTGACAAGAACATAGAAATTGTACATGAACCATGCCTTGCTGTTGAGCTCAATTTCCTTTCGTATTATTGAAGGTAAATGTGATAGTTTGAATTGCCATGCTAGGGCAATATGAACATGTACCTCATAGGAGTTCATGGCTTTTGGAAAGATTTGCAGATTATGTTGCAATATTTATTTTTTACATTTAAAATTTACTCAAATTTCAAGTCCATTGCACTGATGAACTCTCTTTTACACTTGTGTCCTACGATTTTTGTAAATATTTAGAAAGTGAGGTTATATTGTCCTGCATGATATGTGATTTGCTTGTGCATAAGCCTCATTTTAAACATATATATATATATATTTTATGCTACATATGGAAAGTATGAAGATGTTATATTTCTGCCACTTTCTTTGGAAGGAAGTGATAGATCTGATGGAATGAACCTAACAGTGCAAGAATAAACGCAACTCAAGAGACATTGCTTGGGTCATGTGAGAAGGATGATGAAGATGCTGTTTAAGTGAGCAGGTATGCTACTAACTTATTTTTTAACACTTATCCACTAATGTGTATGAATCAGAGACAAGGCCAATTTTTATTGACAGAATTTCTCTTTTATTTTTAAAGGCGAAAACAGTGAGATACATTGAAATAAAAATAAAACTTGAAAAGGATACAGAGGAGCAGGGAAGGAATATGTGTGTTAGGAATAGGTTACATATATGGTAACACCTATAACAACAGAAAACGGCTGCAAGTGTGCATGCACTTACAAATGTTTAAAACATATTTCAGACAGTGACAGACATGAGGTTTTTAAGCAGCAGTGGAAATTAAAAATGATGTAAACTTAAAATGAATCCTACACCAGAATAAGTTCACTTGCATACATACATACATACATACACACCCACATACATACATACATACATATACACACACACACACATACATACATACATACATACATACATACCCCAAATTGATAAAAGCACAAGGAAAAATAATAAGTAAGAACATGACAAGAGACAAATTTTCAAGAAATGAAACCACTTTAATTGTTGACTTTGATCTGCAAAATGGAATACCTCTTAGGAAGTTAAACATCTTCTGTACACCCATCAAAACTAACCTGGACTCCAACACCAGTTCGAGATGGATTCTGATTGAAAAGAAGTAGAGTTAGTGATAAAAATGTAAGAAGGCGCAATTTGTCCACCTGAAGTCCCAATACCACGCAACAAATGTGAACATTGAAACCGTCATCAAACATTTTTACAGCTTCCAGCAGAAAGAAAGGATTTTAAGTCATTGCTACCTCCTATGTCAGTAGCTATTATGGTTTTTATAAAGTAAATGTAGAAAACATTGGGAAAAGTACTGCTAGGAAGAATGAAGGAAGCGAAGTATTCTAATTTCTATGTATGGTTTTTCCAAAACGTAGTAAGACGCAAAAAGTAACGAAGAAGGGTTTAACAAAAATGTTCATATAATTCCCGTTCTTATTTTTATGTACTTCTTAACATTATGTAAAAGACTATCATAAGAAAAGAATACACGGAGATGTTTCGACTGGAATGCAAAATATGTTGCACATCAATTTTAAAAGTTAAATCGCGAAAGATACCATTTTTTAAACAGCTCTTTGTGCCCTGTATGCGGTGTTTCTCAGTAGGTGTCAATTTTTCCGTCATCAAATTATTTACTCCTAGAAGTAATGTAATTGTGTTTGTATGAAGAATATCTTCGACTAATATTACGTGAGGTTTGAGATGATAAGGTATATGATAACGAATACTGATATATATTTGCTGTAACCTCTTGTGTTTGTTGTGTTTTGTGTAGGTAGCGGGCTCTGCAACGGACGGATCATTCATTTAGAGGAGTCGTACCGGGTGTTTATGTTTGAAAGTGTATGATCTACAAACCTCAACAGCGAGGCACCCCATACAGTATTTCGCTGCCACTTCACACAAAAATAATGCATTCCTTTAACAGGTTGCCACATTGCAGTGAAACGTACTGCTTGAGGTAGGAGTTCTCCTGAAATGTTGATAATAATGCTCTTTACTCTGAATTTGGAAAAAAGTGTGTTACTCAGTTTGTACCAGTCTGCATGGCGTTAATTCAAGAATATTTTATTTTTCACCGACCCCCTTCTTCTTGCAGAGATCAGACATGTAATTATCCGCCCGAAGAAGGATATGTGATTTAGTGTTAGTGGGTTTCCTTTGGCCTCCTAGCAGAAACCGGGAGAGTTCGTTATAGGCCTACTGAAACTTGCTAGCAAAGTTTAAACACTGTCCACTTAATTAATACTAAAATTTCGTAAAATTTTACAATACATAATATGTTTATATATATATATATATTTAAACTTCTTATTCAAAATAAAGTAGAGTAATTTAATTGTAATAAATTTTTACAAAAAAAAAAGACAAATTCCTCTAAACCGCCACTGCCCTTAAAATTTGGCACTTATAATTTCAGAGATCATGGTTCTTCAAGTGGTTGTTGTAACCTCTGTAATTATTTTATATTCCAACCCTCTTTGTGGGCCCGGTAGCTCAGTCGGTATAGCGACTGACTAGGGGCTGGACGGTCCGGGATCGAATCCCGGTGGGGACGAGATTTTCCACCCGTCCAGACCGGCCTTGGAGCCCACCCAGCCTCCTGTAAAATGGGTACCGGGTCTTTCCCGGGGGTAAAGTGCAGCCGGGCGTGCCTCTGACCACTCACCCCTTTCTAGTGCCGCGGTCATGGAAGAGTAGAGCTATACCTCTACCCACCCTCTGGGCCACACCGGGCCTGTAAAGGGATCACTTTAACTTTACCTTTTTTTACACTCATTGTTTATTCTTCAGGGTTGCGTACCGCAGGCAGAAAATCTACCATTGTTATAGCCTGGACGTCTGCTTGATCAATAGCATTACCTTCCTACACTATGAATTTAATTGGAACATTGTTCACATAATTGTGTGCAGTTACATTAGATTCAACGCCAGGCCGCTCATGCTGAAAGCATGAAGCATTCCACAAAATATAGAGAGCATCCTCGATTCATATCAGGCCGAATGTTTAAACATTTTATGCCGCTGGAAATTACGTGCTACGAATTCAGTTCTCAGAAGTGTGATTTAAACTTCACAGTGCACTGGAGATGGAAAATTTCCGCGAGGGTCTATTTATATTTCAAGGAGTTCTATAAGCAAGGCTGTATACTACAGGAATAATTAAAATTTAAATCTTTTTAGGTGAATGTATTCAACTTTTTTATTTGGAAGTTGTCGATAACTTTAGAAATGTGCATTAAGCAATGTCTATTACACTGCCACACTTTTACGACTAACAACATGTGATGTGCATTAAGCAATGTCTATTATGCTGCCACACCTTTACGACTAAAAACGTGTGATGTGGATTAAGCAATGTCTATTTTACTGCCACACCGTTAGGACTAACAACATGTGATATGCATTAAGCAATGTCTATTACACTGACACACCTTTAGTACTAACAACATGTGATGTGCATCAAGCAATGTCTATTTTACTGCCACATCTTTAGGACTAACAACATGTGGTGTGCATTAAGCAATGTCT
>Ga0136643_10008760_pt1 | contig 14830 bp, 11 predicted proteins | sample TergutLab28metaG_FD_96883 | JGI IMG/M metagenome (GOLD analysis project Ga0136643, IMG submission 96883) | Labiotermes labralis P1 segment gut microbial communities from Petit-Saut dam, French Guiana - Lab288 P1 (version 3) (version 3) | ecosystem: Host-associated > Arthropoda: Insects >... | reverse complement strand
TATATATAGATATATATATATATATATATATATATATATATATATATATATATATATATATATATACCAATAAGCGTGGACACACACAGGCTGCCATCTTCCACTCGGAGTACGTCGCTCCTCTTGAGGTGGCGCCCATCAGTCAGGTTGAAGGTGAGGCGTAGATGGATAGGTTACCTTACAACGACTCCCAGGCTCCATGAGGGGCGAAGGCGTGAGGGTTCACACACCAAGAAGAGAAGAGAAGGAAAAAAAAAAAACAATACACATAAATCAAAATGCATAACTAGGTGTAGCGAGGCTTCAACTGGCTTACATGGGCTCTTCTGACAATAACACCAGTATCCGGGTTGGCTAGCAACATGACATTGGGTCTCACAATCTTAGCAATGGTGACAGGGGCGGACCACCTTAGTAAGAGTTTGGCCGATATATTATGCCCTTTAGAGCTACTTAACTTGAGCCGATATTGCACCAGATCGCCCACACTATAGCGGTGCGGCTTCCGCCCTTTATGAAATCTCTGAGCCACTCTCTTTTGGGCTGCCAAGAGGTTACCACAGGCATGGGTCCAGAACTGATTTGTGTGACAAATATTATCCACATCACTATCCGGGGACAAATCCCACCGAACAGCCAAAGGGCACTTCAACTCACGTCCCAAAAATAAGACGTCGGGAGGGTAACGTGTGCTCTCATGCATGGCACTATTAAAGGCAAGCCCTAGCCAAGGCAGATTCTCATCCCACGTATTCTGAGACTCGTGGTGAAGATCTTCAATGCTGCCTTCAAGTTCCTGTTCACTCTCTGCGCGAGAGAGGCCTGGGGGTAGTAAGGCGTGGTGGTGAGATGTTCGACCCCCACTTAAAACATAGATCTTTGAATTCTTTACAACAGAAAGCCTTAGCATTGTCTGACACAATAGATTTGGGCACACCAAAAGCCGGAAAATAACTCCTTCCCAAATAATCTGAGACCGCCGCTGACGTCATTTTACGCACCGGACAAAAGGACACGAATTTAGAGAACGCTACCACCAGAATGCCTATGTTGCCGTGCTTAGTGCGAATTAAGGGGCCCACAAAATCAATGAATAACCTCTCCATAGGGGCGGTAACAGGGCTTGCGGAATGCAACCCAACTCTAGAGTCTTGTGCGGGCTTTGCCCGCTGGCACAGTTCGCACCCACGAACATAACTGAAAATCTCTAAACGCATCTTCGGCCACCAAAAATTGGAGGCGATCTTGTGATATGTCTTCCATGCGCCTAAGTGATCAGAAAGCACGGCGTCATGGAAATACTTTAAAGCATCTCCCTCAAACTAGTTGGGATGACCCACCTACATCTCTTCGCCTGCCTAGGGCAATAACACAAAAGCCCTTTATGTAACTGAAAGTTTTCAGCGCTGGGGAGCTTAGCCTGAACCTTCCCCTGGATGTCCGCACAAAAATCATCCTTAGCCTGGTGTTCCACCAGGGAAGAATATACCAGGGGTAACGAGTCTAACAAAACAGCACACGACACTTGCGTGTTATTTTCAGAGACATCGCCAAACATTCGCGACAGCGAGTCGGCTACCACATTGTCGTGGCCACGGGTGTGTTGGACCTTGAACTTAAATGAGGCGAGACATAAATTCCATCTACCTGGGCATCCCACATCCTTAACTTTCCTAAGCAACCAGCAGAGGGCAAGGTTATCACAGTGCAGGAGAAACTCTTTGTGCTTGAGGTAGGATCGGCACTTTTCACATCCAAGGAGGACAGCCAAACACTCCTTCTCATAAGTGCTATATTTGCGCTCGGCCGGGGTTAGAACTTGGCTGTGGTAGGCGATTGGGGCCAATGCACCATTCACGTCTTGATGGAGAACCGCCGAAACGGCTGCATCGCTAGCATCGGTAGCAAGCACGAAATCCTTGTCATAATTGGGGAGCTGGAGGACTGGCGCCTCGCACAAGGCACGCTTCAAAGAATCGAACGCCGCCTGATGTGTCTCCCGCCAACAGAAAAGCACTCCCTTCTTTTTCAACTCATGTAACGTAGCAGTGACACTACCATAGGTGGGATGAATCGGGCATAGAAACCAACCATCCCTATGAATCTCCTCAGCGATCTGAGATTGACAGGGCGCGGGTAATCTTGTATGGCTGTCACCCTCTCGGGGAGGATCTTAACCCCCCTTGCAGAGATCAGGTGACCCAGATACTTGATCTCTGACGCCCCCAAAACTACTTTGTCGGGGTTCAGGGTGAACCCTGATCTCTGAAGTCTGCTCAGGACTTCCCGCACGTGGGTCACTTGCTCCTCGGGTGAGGAAGAATAAAGTACCAAATCATCTAGGAAGTTAAAGACATAACGTCCTTTCAGATCGGCAAAGAGTTCATCCACAACTCTACTGAGTGTCTGGGACCCACACTAATCCCCATCGGCAATTTATTAAACTCATACAGTCCAAAGGGAGTACAAAAGGCGGTAACGCCCCTGCTGTTTGCAGCCAGAGGGATTTGGTAGTAAGCGGAATTCAGATCTAACACCGAAAAGATAGCGGCATTGGCAAACTGATCCAAAGCTTCTTCGATGGTGGGCATGGGGTATGAATCAAAGACAATTTTAGAGTTCACTTTGCAGTAGTCCACTTCCATGCGGTAACTCCCCCCACTCTTGGGCACAAGAAATGCGGGGCTAGCATAGGGTGATTTGCTCGGGCGCACCACGCCCTGAGTTAACAATTCATTTACCATGTTCTTAAAGATAACCAGCTTGGGCGGAGCACATCTATAGGGCGCTGAATGCACCGGGATAGAATCGGTCAATTCAATAACATAGGGCGCACAGTCAGCCGTACCGAGGACTGTGGGAAAGACGGCCAGGAACTCGGCCAAAATTGACAGCCCATTCGCTTCCTTGGACCACTGAGAAACCTCATCAGTAAGGCTCTGGAGGAATGAATGCCCTGTCTGAGCCTTTTCCCAAGTGGAAAAATCCCCCACACAGCTGGGGTGGAACCGGAAACTAAACCTCTTAGAGGACACGTCAATAACCATCTGGGTCCAGGTCAAAAAATCTAACCCCAGAAAGACAGGGAACAGGCCGCCATCCAAAATCTTGAACTCGTGGTCCCACGCGAACTTTAACAGCTTCAGATGAAGCCTAACAGCATTAGTGACCTTATAGCGCATCCTGTCAGCCAAGGTGCACGAAACAGAACAAGAACAAAATTTACACGACTTGTTGGCCAGGTACAGATATTCTATGACGTCAGATCGAATGCATGAAAACTGGGCACCCATATCTACCATTGCCACAATCTGGCCCACTTTGAGACTGAGCATTACCCACAGTGGTGAGTCTGAAGGCATGGCAGCAATCTTGTGGAGGCTGCCTAAGAACTTGGCCCGGAGGTCACACTTCATAACAGACCCGCACTAGCCTAGTCTGCCCAGTCAGATTAGCATGTGGCAAACTTCGGCCCCACAGCGATAGCTAAACACGTGCAGCAACTCGTATCACTGAACAGAGGTCACAGAGTTACGTACAAAACAGTAATAAACCTGAGAGTGATACAAACTTATTCTCTACTATATTTATTTACACAGTGTTACTCTTGAGACCTATACATAACACTAGAAGCACGTTTACATTATTCATGTCATAAACCGACGTGGAAATATATGGCATGAAGCCATTACCTCTACCGAGCACCCCCGGCCGCCAGCGCGACACTGGGCATGACCTGCCCCACCGCCAAAACTTCAGTTTGGCAAAGTGAAGAACCAGGACCGAATCACGAAGTATGCAGTCATGCCAAAACGTTGCGCCGCATGCAGTAGACCGCTGGGTCAGGCAGATCGCTCCTCGCCAGTCAACCTTTCTTCCACGAGAGCTGGATCACGAGAGAAAGTTCTCGGACCACACAAGCCCTGAGCAAAGCTCACCCAACACACCCCCCTCACCCCCTTAGCCCACTCACGGCAGCCAATTGCCGCTAGGTAACCAAAGGTTGGAGATGAAAGTTCAAGTGAACAGGCTTCTGCCTGGAGACGGCCTTGAGCCAAACCCAACTGGTATGGCTCACATGCACTCCCAAAACAATTGTGCTTTCACCTTTTTGTGTTCAAGAGTTTTACTGTATTCACTAAAATATAAAATTAGAACTTGAACAGCTGGATCTGAATATTATCTTGATTATGTCCAAACATTATCCCAATTATACCTAAATTTTAACCTGGTTATGACCAAACATTATCCTAATTTTTTTCTAAATGTTTTATTGATTACCCAAACATTATGCCTAAATTTTATCCTGATTGTGTCCTAATTATGCCTTAAGGTTATTCTGATTGTCCAAATGTTATAATAATTGTGCCTAAATGTTATCCTAATTGTGTCCAGATGTTATCCTAATTATGCATGACTGTTATTCTGGTTGTGCAAATGTTATAATTATGCCTAAAGATCATCCTGATTGTGTCCAAATGTAGTGCTGCCATGAACACTTTTTACAAAGATGAACATTCTGCGTATCCTGAATTTTATTTCATTGAGAGTGCATGCTGAAATTATTTCATAGCTCTTCTTTATTGTTCTCTTATAATGAATAAACAGTTCGGCACAAATCTGTCCTTTATATGAAGATGACTCTTTTGTAAGTTGTGGTGCCATGCAGTTTGGTAGACAAATACCAGCATATTGAAGGAATCTGCTGCCTTCATTCTTCTACCATGACGGTGGAAAAAACAGATTCATTTGGGGCATTGGTACACACTACCAGACTGCACGGTGTCACTGTAACTTCAAAGTCACTGCTGTGATGGAAGCAACAAAATTATGGGTTTATAATTGGAGATGGAGATGTTTTCTCTTTTCCATTTTTGTATTTTGTCCAAACCATTTTGATATTTCAGAATTGCATTTTTTTAGTTTAACCTTTGTGATCCACTGTAGAATGGTGTTTGGCATATTAACTCATGTGGGTTATGAACAGTGGAAAGCAAAATGAATTTATATTTGCATATGGCAAATAGCTGGTCCCAGTGGCCACATGATGTAAGGGATAGGTCTGCAGCTGCTCACTTGCTGTGATCGAGGTTCCAATCCCGCTGGGGGCATGGATGTTTTTCTGTTGCAAGTGTTGTGTGTTGTCGGATAGAGGTCTTTGCACCACTGATCACTCATCCAGAGGAGACCTACTGACTGTGGTGTATTGTTGTGATTTATATAGAAACCTCAAGAATGAGGAGGCCATGGCCCATGTTGGGCCACAGAACTGTGGGAAAAGAATGGAGAAAGTAATGCATTAAATTGTGGCTTTTCTTTGGCAGACAATGTGGAACGTTTCCCAGACAAAGAAATACCAAGATGGAACTTCACAGATTTCATGCATTCATTTATGATTGTATTCCGAGTGTTGTGTGGAGAGTGGATTGAATCCATGTGGGATTGTATGCTTGTTGGGGATTGGTCTTGTATACCATTCTTCTTGGCTACTGTGGTCATCGGGAATTTGGTTGTGAGTATCACTGCCTTCAGTTTTGAATTGTTGTGATGTATGATTTTTGTATTCCATTTTATCATTTAGACAGGTTTAAGAGTGCAGTTCTGTATGTTGCAGGCAGAGTGTTTATTGCTAGGCACTATATTCATTGTTAAACAGAATTTTTGAACATTCCATATACTGCCTGACAATTGACGTGAGTTATAAAATTTATGGGTTTTGATAATATGTATTGTACTTGTCATATTCAGGGCATTTGGTGGCACAGTTGGTTGGGGCACTGTGCTACATGCCGGAAGGTCACGGGTTCGATTCCCGATGGTGTCTTTGGAGTTTTCCTTGACATCATCCTTCCAGCTGCACTCTGACCCTGGGGTTGACTTAGCCTCTGACAGAAATGAGTACCAGGAATATTTCCTGGGGGGTAAGGCGGCCGGTGTGTAGGGCTTCATGTGCCAATTGTCTTGAAATGTGAGAGCCTGAACCTCCTGGAACCCTCAGGGCCTGTCCAGGTCTGTACAGGGATTGTGTTGCCTTTACTTGTTGTATTCATCATTGTTTATAAGTATTGTATAAAATATCAAGAGAGTTAGGAAGGGTCATAATAGGAGTCAGAAGAATAGTAATCAAACACAAATGTGTGAATTACAGACTACTTCTGCTTTTATCTGTAAGGAGTGATAAGACAATACAGTAAATAAGACAGTGTACTTTGTTGTTAGAAGAGTGAACAAAGCATTGTTATTTGCTACAGTCATGTTGATCTGGAAACAGCAATATTTATCCAAATATGATTGTTTAGGTAGGTTAGTTTAGAGACAGGTTAGGTTACATAAGCTTAGAGGATTGATATATCTAGGTCGGCTTCACTTAAATAGGTCGTATTGTACAGAGTGCCAATGTAGTGTACGAAACAGATGATATTTCACACAATGCCTGACATTTTTGATAATTCTACACAATCTTTAATCTCTCTATATGTTCCAGCTGTCAGTACAAATGTTGATAATTACACTTCCACTTTTTCTGGATGAATATTTGTTTGTTTTACCTAGATATATTTGTTTTGAACCATTTGAGAGGCACTAGTGAAGAAACTGTAATGATTTAATACGTGTATGTCCAGGTAAAGAAACGCATTTTTATCAAAGAAAGTGTTAGGGCAGATTATGTGCATTGTGTTTTAAGTTCCACATAATGCCAAGGAATTTTTCATGTTGTTTGATTTCACACATTGCATGTAACATTATGTACCGTGACTATAATTTGGTTGTCCATGAATCCTATGAATATCTTGTGTAGTACAGAGGGCCATATTTCAGGTTGTTAGATGCCTGTTTAAACAGTGAATTGCATCTTTTAGAGATGTTTCAAACAGTAAAACTCATTTAAGATTGTTGGCTCCTTGGACTTTTTCTCCTGTCTGTTGTAGAATTAATGAAAGTAATAAAAATAATGAACAGTAAAACAAAAACACTTTTCTGAACAGTATTGACCCCTATCTTCAGGCTAATATTTTAAGACATAATCAGTTGGGTCTAAAAGGCAAAGTTACTCCCAACCTCTTGGCTTAGCATTATTTGTACAGTTTTACTTAATCTTGAAGTTGGCATGCGTTTATAAATTTTCATAACAGTGCATATGTTTTCTTTTATTTCTACATATTTAACAATGTTTACTAAATCACAGGAATGCATATAGTGCTGTTAGTGGATATAGTGTCAGTTGTTGATGTACATTTCAGGTACTGAATCTGTTCTTGGCTCTTCTGCTCAGCAACTTTGGTTCATCGAGTCTGTCGGCACCAACAGCTGACAACGAAACCAACAAGATTGCCGAGGCGTTCGATCGTTTCTCACGATTCTTTAACTGGATTAAACGTAGTGCACTAAATGTGGCAAAAATGTTGCGCGCCAAATTAACCAATCAGATATCCGATCAGACGCCAGGTGAGGGACCCTCCTCCAGTTGGAAAGAAGGTTTATATCCAATCAGATTGCTTGTCCTTGTGCGTGCGTGCGTGAATGTGCTGCTCAATGTTGGTTCACACTTTTAGGTGAATGTAGTTTTTTCACCTGCACACACACACACACACACACACACACCCACACAGGTGTATGTTTTTTGTTTATTCCATCCTTTTTTCAAACTTATTTGTTACTTTAACACAATCAAGGAAAACAGCAAAATCTCTGGCATTGAAACTGCATCTTGGCGTTTTACACCACTCTGTACATTAGCTGCTTATTTTACACGTGTAAAATGGGCCATATTTTGAGGATTCTTGTCATGTGGGGTGTCATGCTGTCTCACATCCCAGAAGCCCTAAATCCTATGTAACACCGCTGTGAGAACGTCATGTCTCTTGGTAGAATGTGTTCTGTTATTACAGTGGTGGCTTCTTCAGTCAGTATGTGAAGAATGTACAAATAGCCTAATGTGTCAGTGACTCTGCAGCATGTGACATGTGTTGTATTTTTGTTATTTAACATATTAGTCATTTCACATTCATGTGGAACACTTCAAAGTGAAACAGTACCTCCTGCTGAACTGACAGCTTTTCCTATTCTAGACGTAGTCATTGTACTATTTAAAAATTCCAGACATCTGTCAAATACTTGGTTTGATTGATTGAATGTGTGACATGCAGGAATTCACTTCAATCTTGGTAACTATTTATGCACTTAAGAAACAGACTTTGTAGTTATGTTTAGTTGTTTTTTCTTACCTAAAGTATTTTGCATTTTTTTTAGCAAAGTAATGTTGAAATTTTCTAGTAACAGGACACACTATTAAAGGGTTGTTAACTTAGTAACATATGAACAGATGCTATACAAAACCATGAGTCAGACTCAGGATTTCCTGCTAAATGGGCTAGTGGTCCACCATTGAGCCAGCTGAGTGATAATGAATGGATGGCAGTTCCTTTACATTAGAGTCTTAGCTAATCTCAGATTCTGAGTGATTCTTGGTTCAGATAACAGTAGTTTGGGTAACATGGTTATGACAACATATAATCTGTGTGTCGTGAAGCTTTCACAGTGACAGAATTCAACAAACTCTTCTCAGGCTGATATCCTCGTCAAGTGGTTGCAAATCTGAGAAAATTTTATCCAGCAGTACCTACATAGGTTATGCGTGACAAGCTGTACATTGCATTCTGTGCCAGAATCTAAATTCTGCAATGGACAAGCATTTAGGTACTGCTAATAAAATTGTCCCTGTTCACACCATGCTCACAAATAGGGGCAGTAGAATTATAACTCTATTCATTCTTAATGTGAACATTAGCTGCAGGTGAGTGGTCACGTTGTGCCTTGGCTTCTGTAACCCCAGGGAAAAAATCCCTGGCACATGTTGAGTAGGAGTGGGGGGAACGGTTGAGTCAGTCTGGGCATTTTGGAGAAGAGAAAAATCTGTTGCCCCTGCCAGGAATTAGACTGCATCCTGAGTTCAGCCTGTAGCCTAATCAGTAAACAAACTGAGCTGTCCTGAAACACTACTGTGATATGTAAAACTAATAGAAGATGACTGAATAATGTAAGCAATAGCAGTAACAGCATTTCAAAGCGATAATAAAGAAAAGCTGTCCAGAAATTTAGAGAAATCTCATAAAAAGACATAAAAAGAAATATGACAATACAGTGGAAATTTTATTTTTAATTTTGAGATCACTGGCCACTGCATTTCAGTGCCTGTGATTTGCCAGGCTGTCATTCTATGTACATATGATGTAAGTGGAATATAGTTTCTTGTGGCTGTGGAAATTTTGCAAATGTAACTTGCTGTTTGTGGAGAAAAAAGTGCCATTACCTTACACGTGCAAGTTTGTAATATCATTTAATGAATCTCATTCATGTTTCAGTCAATAGAGAGCATCATTAGAAAGACATATATGGGTCAGAAATTGACACTGTCACTAGTTGATACATATTCACAACAGGATAAAATACCTACAGTAATTGCCATACAACATACACCATACACGCGCGCATACACTCACTGCATGTGCACTCATAAGATGTATACTGTACTCATTTTATCCTGTTGTGTGTTATCAAGTGTAGCTTTGGCAGTGTCACTTGTTGAATCATGGAAGTCTTCCTCATGATGATCTTTATTAATCAAACTGTATATGACATTTATTATATGAAGGTGGGCTGAAAAGTTATGCCTCCAGCAAAATAAAAAATGAAGGATAGGAGATATTTAAGTGAAACAAAAAAAATTAATTCACCTTTAACTGTCATTGACAATTGTGCATAATCACTTTTCCACCTAATCTCCTCCAGTTTCAGTAGTAATTATTTTTCATGTTGCTCTTGATGAGACTTGTCTGTTACAGTCACTGGCCTCACCAGCCTTGCTATGTCACACAAACTTGCTTCCCCCACTTCTTCTTGCTTAAACTGCCATACCCACCATCTAACTGTGCTTATATCAACACATTTATCCCCATACACTGCCTGTTTATGACAACAAATGTGAGAGGAATTTTTTCCGCAGTCAAGAACTTGATAATGGCACATCGTTTGAACCTGCATGTCCTCACAGCCTTCCGTTTCTACTGGCACTGAACGGGAGTAATAGATAGCTGTGGTTTCAAGGTTATGTATGATGGAGGGGAGATATCATGTGACTTACTGTATTATCCAGTTTTAATTGCTCTAGTAAAAAGTATGACAGAGGAGGCAAAACTTTTCAGCCCATTCACATAATAAGAGCTGGTATGTGTACCATTGTGGAGTTTTTACATATTTAATGTGTAAGGTACATGGTAATGTAATGAATCAGTGTAACACATCTCTTGTTTTCTGCCTTTTATGTACTCTGTTTACTTCAGTTCAACTGTGAAACTGTTTGCTATCTTCAGCGGTACCCTGATGGATATATGCTCTTGTTGTTCACATTTTACAACAAATTTGTTTTCTGTGTTTAGTAGATAGTTGCATTCTGTATTCTCACATTTCACTTCTAGTTCATGTCAGTTAGTGTATATAAATATCAGACTCATTCTAAAGCTAAACATCACCATATACATGTATAAAAATCCAGTTTAGAATATGTACTGTAGTCATGCTGTGCACACGGAGATTGTAGTCAGCCTTGCGACTCTGTATTACACATGAAGAGTGTTTTTTTGGGTGTGATTCCATGTTGTTTGGTAGCTGTTTGCCATTGTTTTGGAGAAACCTGTTGCACCATCTTCATGCTGGAAGAATAAAATTAAAAATAATATTGCTATTTTGCTACCCTGAAGATGCATGTAGCAGATTCTTCCAAAACACTGTGAACCTTCCTGTCCTGTGCATTGTCTTACTGCAACAGTGCATGTGTGTGATACTCATGGCTGAGCATCGCATGTTCTTCAGTCCTAATACTGAAACCATGTGTTAAAATGTGGCTGTCACCCCCATTAAAAAAGATTTAAAGTCCCCCATTCCTGGATGATTAAATACCACCACCACCACCACCACCACCACCATTTGTTGCTATATAATACAAGCTAGTGACAGTGCCATGAAGTAAATCATAAGGGAATAAGTGGTTTAAATGGTGAAGTTGCTGTAAATAACATACAAGTTTGGTTTTCACCTCACAGAAAGCGCATGCATATCTAAATTAGTTTTATGTTGATATTCCAGAGAGTTAGAATTTATACTGAGAACCAGTTGAAACTAAGCAGTATGATGTCTGGGCAGAATATTCAGTGTTTTACTATTACATCAGGTGTTATTTAAGATTAATACTGCCATTGTTGAGTGTTTTGGTGTTACAACAGGTGGCATGTAAGTTTACCACTGCCGCTTTTAAGTGGTTGGTTGTTAACTGTTGTATATCTAGTCATCATAACAGTAGATTAATATATTTATATTCTGTGAATAACAGTTTAATTGTATGATTAACTGGTGTGGTGACAGTTGTTGCCACCATGACTAATTGGCTAAGTGGAGAGTTGCTCTGGTTTTGGAGGTAAAGAGCAAGTACTACACTTAACTCACTAAAACATCATTGCATGTTACTGTACTACAAAATGCTACAATGAGACTACATAAAGAAATCCCATGGATTGATCTCTTGTTGAAGCTGTATTCTTCTTCCTTCAGTGTTCTTCCCTACAGTTCCCTTCAGTTCTCTTGTGGGTAGTGACAACCATGTTTTAACCATCACTATTTAAAAATGCTTAAGGCTGGTTACTTCAGCCTTGGCAGGTTGGAGGAGAGTACAGCAGTAATAAGGAGGGGCAAGCCTCAAGTGCTATCATCCCCACCATACATGTGACTGAGGCGTGTGTTCTCCATATAGCATGCTTAAGAAACAGCATGCCATAACGTGATTCATACTGTTTCACAACTTGCATTTTTTTAAATATTATGTGCAGTTATGTTTAAATATACGTGTTTAATGCAATTTGACATGAAAACTTGCATCTTGTTAAGCTGGATGTTGGTCATGTGATTACTGGGGGGTTGACATGGGTTGGGGTTGTGTGACTGCAGATGCCCATGAGCGTGACACTGATCTTGACCTCACAGCAGATGAAGTTATGGCTGATGGCATTGTTTATCGAGACAAGAAGAGTCCCAAAGACCAGACACAGCTGGAGGTGGCTATTGGTGATGGCATGGAATTTACCATTCATGGTGAGTGTTTAACAGCCAGCTTTATTTAAAATTGAACACATCTTGATAATTTTTACTTTCGCATGTGAGAAATTGGGTTTTATGCCCTGTATAGAAACCTGTCATTACTGAGGAATTTTTTGTTTCTTGTATCCTTTGTAGGAATGTGTTACACTTGACAGTCTTTTCTACTTTTACTTATATTTTGTTATGTACATTGAATTTAACTTGATGGATTTATTAGGGAACATGTTTTTTTCTGACAAGTGTGAATTGATGTGTGACAGTTTTCCTCCCATTTTGTGTTTTTATTCAAATCATGATTTAAAGATGAGACTATGAACACTTAAAACTAACCACAGCATGACAGATCTTAAAAGAGAAACTGATGATCATGGTTATGTTTCATACCTAATACCCTCTAATCTCTCAGTTCCCATTCAGGTTATTACAATATGATGTTCTGTAAGAAAACAACCACTAAGCTTAGGAGAACAGACTGTCTTTGTTTTATACGAATTCTTGTACGTTTGGATTTTCTGTTCATTTCAGTTTGACATTTATGTATTCATACTTTATTCCAGTGTTTTGATGATCCATTACTTCTGAAACTGAAGGCTTATAAAGAGCTGAATACATTTAAATTTGCAATTAACTGGGTGTCATGCTATATCCACATAAATGCACTGCCAGCTTATTGTGACATTCAGTAAATAACGTTACAGAACCACTTTCTTTTATCTGTTTGTGTGACATCCAATTGTGATATACAGGCAAAGAGAGGAATAGAGAGTCAGTCACTCATTTGCAACTAAACTTTGCAATGATTCAATATGTATTCTGCAACTTGTTTCCTTTAACTAAAAGCTATATCAGTTGCTGTAAAAATATGTATATAAAGGCCATTATAGTAATCAAAATAATGTCCTATATATTGAGATATATTAAAATCATTTTACATTATTTCAGTTGAGTGAAAGGGATATTCTATATTGGATAGCTTCCAAGGGTTAAAAATATGGAAATACACAAAACAGGGCATGACCTTCATGAATAGTGGAAGACCGCTTTTGCTTTCACATACTCTAGTGCTCTAAGCACCTGGACAATGCAGAATATCTCTTCAGTCAATTGAAGTACTATAAAGTGATATTAATATGTCTCAATATATGTTATTTTATTTTTATTACTATATTTTTGGCTTTTATAACACACACAATACTGTAATGGTTAAGATGTAGATGTTTCTTCCAGTATATCAAAGTCCGTCATATTTATACAAAACTATACAAAGAAATATCTACATTTTAACTATTTGACACTTTTATTCCATGTTGGCTTTGTACAAAAGTGACTGATTTGGTTTTATGCTGTATTATTCGAGTTTGACTTCCTGATGAGGGTCCCTAGTGGATCAAAACATGTAGGAACATTCAGTGTGATATTGCAATAGAAACATCTAAGGAACAAGTTTATGCATTTTGTTGGTTTAGTGTCATATACAGTACAGAAATTGGCTGATCCAGTAAGTCTTTATTTGTACCATGAGCTGAGCACATGCTTGAATGTGTATGTTCATGCCATCAGAAGGTGAGGCATGTAAGTTGGCAGGGTGGGGGGTAACTCTGTGCATGTGCATATGCTGTTGCCGAACACTATTCCTGACTTCCAGACATCATTTATGTCTGATTCTATTCCACTGTATTGCAAGTAAGTGGACTGATCTTTTTGGAAATGGCCAAAGGGTAAATTTCCTCCCACTCCGTCTGTCTGGCTCTGATGATTTCCTTTGGCATGCCTATAGTGCAGTAATGCAACATTGATTTATAATGCCATGTTTTATCATTTGTTTCTCTTTCTTTATTTCATGAAGGAGATTTGAAAAACAAATTGAAAAAGGACAGTAAATTATTAATGAATAACACAAAGGTGATTGGCAACTCATTCCAAGGAAACCACAAAGACAATCGGATAGAGAGTGACTATCTACATAATCGGCCAGAGGAGGATACTTTAAGGTAAAGAGATGTATGCAACATACAGTCATCATTTGCTCACATTTTGAAATCTATATTTTATTATTTTCTTGGGATAGTGTTATCAGTATAGTGACTGGCTGTAGGCTGTCACACCTAACATATTGAAACATAGCCAATCAAGGGACAGCTTAATTATTTGGTGTGTTGGCATTAGAACATAGTGCCGTTAATTATGTGGCATGGTCTCACTTTGCTTCAAATAAACTGCATTTTCATTTTATGATCAGTACGAATACATATGGCAGTCACAAAAACCGTCCATTCAAGGATGAAAGTCACAAGGGAAGTGCAGAGACAATGGATGGAGAGGAGAAGAAAGATGCAAGCAAAGAGGACCTTGATCAAGAGGGAGGTGAGTGTGTGTGTGTGTTTATTTGAAGTGTGTGCTTAATTTATGGAATCTTAACACTTCCCATTCTGAGCCTTCACTAGAGAAATACTTTTTTTTTTTTTAATCTTGAAGTTAAGTTTCACAGTCAATCAATCAAAAGTCCCATCATTCCACTGCGGAACATAGGGCATCCACAAGATTCCTCCACCGCACTCTATTCTTGGCAATGCACTTGATCTCTGCCCAGGTCTTTTTTACTCCTTTGGCCTCTTCAAGCACCGTTCTTCGCCACGTGTTCTTCGGCCTCCCTCTACTCCGTTTGCCTTGGGGGTTCCACTCT
>Ga0136643_10008758_pt1 | contig 14831 bp, 4 predicted proteins | sample TergutLab28metaG_FD_96883 | JGI IMG/M metagenome (GOLD analysis project Ga0136643, IMG submission 96883) | Labiotermes labralis P1 segment gut microbial communities from Petit-Saut dam, French Guiana - Lab288 P1 (version 3) (version 3) | ecosystem: Host-associated > Arthropoda: Insects >... | reverse complement strand
TCTCGGTTATAAAAACCAATCAGTTTATGCTGTAAGTGGCACAAGTCGCTGTTTGTTCTCAGATAAATACAAAACACATAAATACAGTGTGGGCAGAATGTACAGTTGTTGAATGTTAAACTGGTGGTGCATCGCGTAACAAGATGGCTTTAAAAGGTTAACGAAGACCCCCCTCGGCCATGGCAGCAACAAATTTACTGCTGCGGCCAAAACAAAAAGGGCAGCAGAAGCAAATACCGAGCAAGAAACTCTTACATTTTCCATTCTTCGACTTTTGTTATAATTTCATAGCGAACTGACAGACGACCCATTTTGTTTGGCCCTGTAACAGGCGCCCAACAACATAAGGGCATAAATTAATGATCACAACGTCAAAATCATCTTTATGGGTCACTATGAAAAGCAAAGTTTTTCTTACGTTTAATTAAACACCGGCACATTGAGTCCTAAAGGAAGAAGAGGTACAGCTCCACTCATTCTTAACCTCAGCATCAGACGGTGATGAGAGGTCAGGTTCATTACACAGTCATATTACACCCCAAAAAGTTTCCTATGATAACCACCTATAAAGGTGGGTCCACACTTGTAACTTTACGCGGTAACGTTACAAGTCTGGACCCACCTTAAAAGGCTGGGCGTGCCCTTCCCACGGCCAATAATTGACCGTGATTCATTGGCCGTGTAGCCCGCAATCCAATCAGTGTTTCGACTGAGCTATATCCCGAACTGTGCACGTAAGGTGAAGACCAAAAATATAAAATTATTTTGTGTTGTTTTAGTATAAAGAGGAGTAACGCTGCAGTAGCGAAATGCTAGTAAGCCAGGAAATTCTCAGTTTTTGGTGGAAATAAGTTTCATTGCCGCGTGTACTACAGTACGCCACTGGTCCCTATGCGGAGGCAACTGGATATAGCCGGCACCTTCACACCGTATACAAATTCGGATATTATGCCACCGACTAGCTACAACCCTTTCTCTAACCGATCCGCATAATCCTACAAAACACTACCATTCTTGAGCAGCGGTGAAAACTGGGCTTTATTTTTAGGTAAACATCTACAAACAACATCAAGGGCAAACACGACAGTACAAAAATGCACATGACCTTGACATTGAAAGAAGTGGGACGTTTGAAATCAGCTGATTGCTGTCCCAAGTTGAACACACAGCAACCGCCATCTCTTAGTACGAAGTCACTACTACCATGCCCTATAACAGCACCATCTAGTGTATAATTGTGTGAATTGAGCCACTTCGATACACGTATATGTCGATTTCCACATACCGAATAGTCGACATTACTGAATCAAATCTGAGTAGTTGCGTTTGTTACTGCTTTCAAAAGTCAAAGTTAAAAAAAAAAAAAAAAAAATCGACCAATTTCGTTGGTATTCTTGATAATAGAAATGCCTTCCGACAATGAATTTGACTATATGTCTGACAGTTTTCTGGAAGAATGGTTAGTGCTTTACGATATTTCCCATTATGTTTACGTGAAATTTGGTACAAGTTTTTGTGAAGTAATACAGCAACGAAATGAATAAATTAATGGGTTGCAAAGTATACACGTATTTGCATAACGTAATGTCATATTATAAGACACTAACATACGGATTTGTAAAGGCAAAGGGTTTAAATTGCGTATCTAACCTAACCTAAATTCTATAACCTCGTCGCTCTGTAAACGAAATTGTAATCGTGTGTGTTGCAGTGTTAAGGACGACATTCGCCCAGGACTTATTAACAGTCGTACTCAGCAGAGGGAACACAATATCCACAAAAATAAGACAGTCACAGATGAAAAGAACAAACAGCGAAACAGACCACATAGGTTATTAGAAGCGGAAAGACGGGAAGAGGGCCTAAATGAGGCCATTGGTGATAGTAACAAAGGATTTGCACTACTCCAAAAGATGGGCTACAAACCAGGCATGGCTATAGGAAAATCAGGTGATGTAATTGTTCAGCATATTTCCATAATTCTAGAAATTTCACATATACCTTCTGTCAGTAGTAGCACCAATGGTATGGGGCTACTGCTGTCTTTTGTGGGAATCTGGTAATAATGGCACCAAAATGTGAAGTTACTTCACTCACTCACCTGCTTGCTCACACTCAGGTCAGTTACAAGCCACAAACCAAGCACATTATATAAGGCAGATTATGTTCCAAGTGGCAACTTATAATGCAGGTCTCCAGAAAACATTTTGATTCAAGTATATGACCAAACCATTGTTTACCCTACTTTATATATGTACAGTTTAGTTTCTTCATTTGTCATTTATACTCTTTTAAAGTGCTTACATGTTTTGATGTTTTGCTGACCGTGCATCTCAGTGTATTTATCTTAGTAATTAACCAACTTGATGCACAAAATTTTTTTGTTTTACAATAGGTTTATTTCATGCCTCTACATGTTTTGAGCACGTGCTCAAAACATGTAGAGGCATAATATTAACTTATTGTAAAATAAAAAAAATTTGTGCATCAAGTTGGTTAATTACTAAATATGCTTACATGTTGTTTGTCAGATTTAACATGAATAAGAAAGAGCATTTGATATTATTCGTTGAGGTGTGGAGACAAATTATGTTTATGTTGGTACACCTGAATTGATTTCAGTCACCTTTAATAGTGCACATCCACTGTTATTTTGTAAGTTATAATGGAGTTGTATTAACAATATACATCACATGGTGTCAACCATCTTGAATAGTGAAATATGATGGGATAATTACAAATTGTAAGTAACTGAGAAAAGACGATAGTTGTCTTATTTTCTGAAGTAATCTTGGCATTTGTCTTGAAAAGCCAACAGAAACTAAGAAAAAGTTGCGTCAAGCTGGGCACGATTCACATTGGTACCCTAGGACCTTTGATACTTCTTAACTAAAATCTTGAAAACATCACTTCTATAGATACCATTAATGCATTTGGAAAATATGTGATTTCAGTTTCTTGTGTATTTCTGATCTTATGGTTATTAAAAATTGACAGTCCCCCATGTGAATGTTCAACTGTAGGCACAGGTTGTGTAGAACCAGTTCCTATTGCACTGAAGTCAGATCGAAGTGGGCTTGGAAGAGACGCAGCTCTCAAAGAGATTGCAGCTGAGAAACTTGCAATAATGGCTCGTCAAAGAGCGAGGGCAACAAATGCTCAAGATTACAGGGCTCGCTTAGCAAGAAAGGCTGTTGAGAGACAAATTGAAGGAGATCTGAGGAAAAGTCAGAGAATATGTGAACAAATGGACACTTCCAAGGTAAATATAATACTATGGATTGTACCTTCCTAACCTGGAATTTTTTGATCCAGCACCTCCCATGACCTGACACATTTTAACAGAAACCACAAAAATCTATGACAATTGTGTATCAAAGTGTGTACTTTCATTTTTTTTTTTTTAAATTGCATCTTTATAGTAAATTTCATGTCTTAATGTGTTTTTGTTGTGTACAGTGTATTCTGGAGTAGTTTGTTGGCAAGAGTGTGGAACTGTATTTTTCAAATGTACCTTTTTTAATGCTTCCTCTGCCCTCTGCCTTGTACCAGTGTCTTATAACTGTGTACAATAGTAACACTTTATTTTATGAGGTTCTGTGTAATGTATTTTGATACCGTAATGCTGACCATCCATGGTTTGGAAAATTCCCAGGTCTGGTTCCCAGCCATGTCCCAAGGGAGCCAGATTAGGGAGGGACAGCATGTATAAGGGACTGCATACGTGCAAGAAACACATCTGTTATCTATCTGGCACTGTTCTTAACCACCACAGTGGAGGGTCTGTTCTCTTGGCCACATGTGACACTCAAAATTTCATGTGACTTCCCATCATACAGAATTGTTCCTGTTGCAGAGGAGAACCATGTCATGAAAGCATGTAGGAGATTCAGAAGTAAAGGTGCACACATTTTAGACTTTGATACCAGATGGAGATGCTCGGTACTGTGGCTGCTGGTGGTGCAGTTCACCCTGGTACCCATTGGCTAACAGGGTGAATGATCCCCACAGCCAGTTTAGATATGGACTAGAAATTTGATGTTGGGAATCTACAGTGAAAGTTCCATGGTGAATTTAGTTTTCAGTAACATTAATGCAGTACAAATCAGGAGAGGTCTCATTAGAACTTGCTAATTAACATTTGGGTTCCATAAACATTGGGAAATTTCTCTACTAGCTAAGCAACTCTTAGCTTTTCAAGAAGTACTTTGCTCCATGGAGTTAGTTATCAATCCAATGGAACCTTACTTTACATCAAAATTAAATCAGACTTTATCATTATCAAAAATATAACTCATCATACAATATATCCATGCATAAGATACCAAATTAATATACATCTATAAAATTTATAAATAACCAACAAAATTAATGTTAAAATTATAATAAAATTGTGTAAGTACACTAGTTGGTACTCCAATTAGTGTACCACACCATCATCACATCACCCACACGCTGCAGTGACACTCGCCACATTATTGCATCACTCATCACTCTGCACAGACCAAACAATTTTAACTCCCAAGATTTTAATAATTACCCATTTTTAACCTATAACTATATTACTTACATAATTTTAACTAAAGTTATAATTTTAATTGTTATGGAGTGATGGTGACACATTTAACCAAATTTGTACATTTGTATTCATGTAATAATAACATCACCCTGAAGATGGCCATAATAGCAGCTTAAATATGTTAGTGAGAATGTTGTGAATAAAGTGCATCATAAATATCGAAGTGCATTTGTTGGTTATTTATATATTTTGGATCTGATTAATACATGGAAGATGGAACATATTAATGTACATCTACAACTCTCACAATATTACTGATTTTCATGGCAGTGTTTCTGTGAACTTTGCCACATGTTGAAAATGTTTATTAGATATCTTTATGCAGTGATTTTTACCTGTGACATTTAACATATACAGTAGAATTCCTGTAATCTGGCATCCACGGGACCAGGCAGGTGCTGGATTTTTAAACAGTACCTATACAGACCTAAGTTCTTACTGATAATTTTTTGTTACTCTGCCTATTCTTTGGCTCCACAACTAATCAGAGGAGTATTCTATTTGGATATCTCCTTCATCTACTGGTTCAGGGGCATCATAGTCCCCTTCTGTTTTCTGGAGTCTCTTCACATTCAATCAGGTATGCTGAAGGACTAGGAGACAAGGTGATGTACAGACACTCTTGAAGGCCACTTTGAACATGTCCTTGAGATGTGCCTGTTTCACTTCCACACTTGGGACTGGTTTCCTCAGTTTCCAAAATATCAGAATTTTTGTACTATCAGCTTTCAGATTAAGAGAATTCCACTGTACGTAATTTTCTCAGGGTTTAACTTTTTCATAACTACCATTGCAAATATCATGGACTTTATGGGCTAATTGTGATCACAGTGACTCTTGCACATGTGATGTTCTGGCACTTAAATGTAGCAACAGTTATAGTTTCTTTTATACCACATTGCATCAGGGCAGGGGTTCCTAGCCTTTGGGTCAACATGTACTTTGTCACAGTCCTGTGTAATAAACTGAAATGTCCTCTTCCATCCTACAGCCTGCTTGTGTAAAACGGGGTTTTCAGCACTTGCCATCACAATGAGCAAGTGGTGAAGTTGACTGCACTTAAGTTGCACATTGCAGTTTGCCAATCTATTGAAGCTTTTGCAAAGTCAAGCTTGACATTAATATAATGATAACTGTTTTAATTTTGCAGTCTTCTTCCAATATTTGTGCTTTTGCAAAACTATTGAAACCTGTCACATAATGAACTAATATTCATATTGTAATAGCAGTATGCTTACATTGTAAACAGCAGTAAAGTAGGTAAAAGAGAATACATTACTAATTCCAAACTGACATGTGGGTGAACTGACACCTAGACTTAATCTCAACCCTGACCAAGAAAGGTTAAGAACCCCTGCATTTGGGTTTTGTGTGTAACAACAAAATTCATCACATAATTACTGTAATTTTGCCTGCTGTTTGCAACAATAACATGATGAGTTCCCTTGCCACCCTATTTTGAATGTTCTCTCAATCTCATATAACCAAGTTGAATACAAAAGTAAAAATCATCAAATGTCCACATGCATATCTTGTAAAATGGATGACTTACATTTATTTGATGGGTTAAGTTATGATAACCATGAATTTTAACTCCGAACACTTATTTTGCTCACAGAAAAAGTCATGTCATATTAACACATATTTATTCAATGCACATTATTTTTTGAAAAGTACAAATCCACGTATGTTTGCATTTGTCACTTTTAAACTAGACCTCCTATAATTTCTGTCATGTCTGCCTTACCCTCATGACTTCCTGAAGTTCACTGCATCTACCAACATTACAAATGAAAGCCAAGAGTACAGCTTTTATGAGCCAGTCATAACCTCGGTTTTTACAAGTATACTGATTAAAGTAACATGTCTGAACCAGAAGGTGCAAAGATGATGTGAAAACTTAAAATGATAACAGCAAAATTAACAGCTGTAAAAGATATTATGTTGGCTTGGTTGGTCATTCATAGCACCTGTATTCAGCCATTCCCATGTATAAAGACAACAAATAGTTTGTCAAATGTTTCATTTTATGGGGTGAGGCTTGCACAAACCGTAAATTAATTATGTCATTTCATTGTAAATTTACATAGGTACACAGCTTCTACAAGTATATATTCCAACTTGTCAGACATAACCTCAAGGTTTTGTACCTTCCCATTGATGGTAATTAGGAAGATGTAAAAAGGTTTCACACAGAATTGATATGTGCTAATTTCAAGTGTTGTTAGGTGCCACATTCACATTATTTCACATTGTTCCCTGCATACAAGTAACAGCTTTAGAAGTGGCCCACAAGAAATTAAAATAATTGTATTAGTTTAAAAATTTGGACAAGTAATACATTTCATAAAAATACAGAAAAACTAAAATATGGTTTTTAATCTTGTGTTACAGTGTCAATCCCATTTTTCAGGGGCATACAATTCTAGCAAAATACTTGTCTCTACTCTTTGTGTGATTTTATGCAGTATTGAAAGCATTCCAAAATTTGACTATTTCCTGAAAACTATGTTGCTGAAGGACAGTTTTAAACATTACTGTTTTCCAAACTGTTGTATAGGGATTTAATGAACCAGCAGAAACATGGTTTTGGCCTCCAAAAAAAATACAGGCAGCAAATGACGCGGAAGACGAAGATGAAACAGAAAATCAACAGACTGTAAATAAAGACAAAGGTGAAGATGAGGATAAGGATGAAGAAACTGTTTCAGAGGAAGCAGAAGAGATAGAATTTGAGGTACTCTTTAGACTTCTGATTACATTTTTGTCATGAATTTCCTGTGTAAAATCAATGATAGATGGTGAAATTTGAAGTTCCAAATATCCACTACATTTTGACATTTATTATTACATTTAGTTGTTTCCACAATAATTGGTTACACTTCACTCTAGTTTGTTGTAACAGTGTTGCAGTTCGTTAAAATGGTCTGAAATAATATTACTTTTATTTTGTCAAACACATTTCCAAAATCCAGTGCACGCATAGTATGGTTCAGCATAGGACACCAGAACATGGCTTGCCAGTATGCTTCATGCATGTTCTTTGTGCACACCGATGCATTTTATTTCCAGTGTTAAAAGCTTTCACATCTTAAATAATGTAATTATTTAAATGTTTTACTTTGTATATTGTTTTGTGTGTACTTTCACTCACTCGCATTCCCGATCATTATGCAGTCCGTGTAGAACTGAAGTTCCACTGCCAAAATGCAGGAAAATCACCAAACTGCCACTATTGCTAGGATGTGATGAAAATACAAACTATTTAGTGTAGAACAGCATGGGCTAGTGTTGACTAAGAATGTGTAAATCCTACTAGACGCTCAGTCTGAAAACTGGCAATCACTACCTACCACACTAGCCTCTTTAACAATATTCCTCTTTTTATATACTTTTTTTTTCTCTTTAAAGCCTCCAGAGAAATTAGAAATCTTAACCCTGTACCTGCGGAGGACACACTTGTACTGCATCTGGTGTGGTATGCAGTTTGACGATGATAAAGATATGCAAGATGCCTGTCCTGGACCCAGCAGAGATGATCACTAGAACTACAATTAATGTAATTCCCTATGCCCCAAATTTATCACCTTATAACTGCATACAGAAGCTTTAATTATTGTAACTTAAATGCTACACTGAAGTCGTGGTGACTCTGGTAGACCTATTACAAATTACACCCTCTATATTTATTATTTGTTGTACATGTAATTGAAATAAAATGTGCTGTAATGGACTACTTCCATGTAACTTACCTTTCAACATTCAGCAACTCTTCCTGTAGTTAAATCAGTCATAAAGTACAGGTGAGTCAGGCATGAAAATAAGGGAAAGGATAAGGCCTTCTTGTGCCTGCCAACAAAGTGACAAGTTACTGGACAGGAAACTATGATTTAGTTCCTTTTCAGAACAGCATTTTTCTCTAACCTATGTCCAGAAGACTATAGTTTCTTTTCTATTTTAGTTTTTCTGCTCCCTTTCAACAGATACTGGGACATTCTTCAGTCTGTGTAGGTTGTAAAGGCAGTAATCAGACCACACCTACATACTACCATGGTGAAGTCTGGAAACATGCACCAAGCATAAACACTCCTGGATCTTATTTACCTTAAAAACCTCAAGACAAAGTATAATGAAAATCCTTTTCCTTAGGCACAGTACGATTATTTTCGCAACAGTACTAATACACATACCACCAGCTTAACCCTTAGCCGCCGAATGACATATATGTATGTCATGCGATGAGCCCTTTAAATAGCTGAAGTGGCCCTGGGAGGGGGGATTTAATTCCGGCGTCAAAGGGTTAAGCAGACACAGTTCATCCATTTGTGCATTCCGACACTGGTTTTGTTACGGATCCTACCAAATTGTACCACAGCACCAACAGGCTCACTCAATACAGCCAATGTCGCTTCACAGCTGTTTCAAAGTACTACAAACACTTATGACAGCTGCAACTCAAGCATACAAGAAATTAGCAATTTTAGTCATGACTACATGTGAATTTAATTCTGCAAACCCTCACGCTTGTGTCTTCAACTCACTAACCACTAAGTATACGTACAATTTAATTTATGCAGTATACTTTTGTGTACTGTTAAACTAAGCACAATTGTAATGAAAGCCTTAAAAAAATTGAGTTAATAGGAAAACATCACTGCGGTGTCAGTTTGTGCACCACAATCTTTCAGTTCATATACACTTTTAAATCCCCTAATAATGGACATTTTGTGTTACATTATGCATGTTCAATGTCTTTAGGGATACAGTGTCCAGTTTATGCAATTCAGGGCTTCCATAAAGTGCAGTGGTGTCTGCGTTTCAATCAAAACAAATATTTACAAGCAGTTACACATTTTCAACCAACCAAAAGCCTGCGTAACATACTTCTAAGCCCTTATGTTGTTCCTGGATAATGTGGGCCAATGAGCAGTTCCAATTCTTGTGGGTGGCCCCTTCCCCTGAAAGGTATGAATTAAGCATCAAGCGTTTGCAGTAAAAAGCTTTTATTTACCTTTACTACAAAAAAAAGTACACATTTTACAATTCATTTTACTCAAAACTGCAGGAAAAAGTGAAATGCTGGGGATTACATCAATGGATCCCACATCCTCCCTACTTATGCACCCTTCACATCTGCGTCCTCCAAAAAAACTGATGGGCCTTTGTTTCTGCCTCTGGTCTTAAGTGCAGACTCAATGCAAGAGCCAAATTCTGACAGCTGCATGCCGGTTACATCAACCACGAATATTTACTGAAAACTAGTGCTACAGAAATGTGCATAACATATCAATTCATACACTGATAGGAACAGAGCACAGCAAACATTGTACTGATGTGAAGGGAGCACCACATCATACATGTTTTTAATCTACACAAAATGAGGCATTTGGTCACTGCAATAGAAAGCCAAATTACGGAACTAATGAAACAAAAATAAACTCGTTATTAAGAGACATTCTTTACACCCACATTTCATTTTATAAAATTCACTGCAGGTACTGTTAACAGCATATAGTTTACATGCCCAGAGCAAAACTGTGAAGTAACCTTATGAATGCAGATCGGGGGGGGGGAAACCTATCACTATTTGTTATTAGCAAGTGCAAGATGGACAATTCGCAACTAAAAAAGAAAACCACATTCAATTAATACTTATTACGTTACACGTTCTCTGTACAGTATCACGAACCTAAGGATTCCCAAAAACCGCCACACACATCCTTGTAAATGGACCCAATCAACCAGCCTCTTGCTCCAACAATAAATCCTTAAGTTGCTATGGGATGACAATTATGAAAAACAATGAGAAATAAAGGTTGGGGAACGGTAGAAATGAAATTGAAAATTCTACATATTTGATCCTACGTAACTAGGGACAAAACAAAGAACGCAGCTCCATGTAGCCACTTCCACAGTAACCTCAGTATACACAAGACATATACGCAGCACATAATTCAATCATCTTTTTTGTCATCTGGTGACTTATCACCATCTCTCTCTGGGGACTTTGAATGGCTCCTTGATTTGGACTTGCTCTGACCCTTGCTAGCAGACCTTGAGCGAGACCTATCCCTATAAAAAAAGAAGTTATTGCGGATTAGTGCTTTCAACCAGTAGACATGACCTTCAAACCACGAACTGTCAATGTTCACTATCACCATTATAACACATGCATAACAAGACCATACATTCCTGCTGCAGATTCACAAAAGAACCACACATCCAAATTCACAAGCCACTCTACAGGGAATTATGGTTAGTTTCTCAACTACTCACATTCAAACACCACATGCAAAGCTGAATGCAGTGTTGACAACATACTCACTTGGACTGCGATTTTGCCTTGGACTTAGATTGGGATCTGGACTTGGATCTGTTGTTCTTGGGGTCAGATCTGGACCTTGAACGTGACCGGGATCTGGATTTAGACTTGGAGCGTTCACGAGATCTGCTAATAAACGAGGAAGCCCACCAATTATTAGCATATCCACCGAATTTATAACTTAAATGAGAAATTGAAAGTCATCAGGGGTGCAAAAATTTTACATTTAGCAGCAACAATTATCTACTTGAGAGATAAAGAAATGCAAAAAGCATCGTGAATAATTTTTGTAGTCACATGTACAGAGCGGTATTAAATAAACACGCTCATTAATCAGCCCCTGCCTTAGAAACACTAATAAATTCACTCCAGAGGATAACTTTGAAGATGTATCCAGAATGGAGACAACTTCTCATGGAACAATGCACTTCATCACATTTAAAACAGTAAAATGCTGGTACAGTGGCAGAAAATTATCATTTTACCAGAATGTCAGCATATACACATACACACACACAAATAGCACATTTACTGCTGTAATACGAACATAAAATTTTGACATTTCAAAGTGACTGTGTAACTTCCACCACAGCTGACAAAATTACACACGATAGGTGCACAAGAAGTTTAAATTCAAAGGAGTGGTTACTAACCAAAATCTAGATTTCTTTTAGCAGAATTTATCACACCAAAGGCAATATTTAATTCGCATACCTTCACTCTAATGATCATGGAATAACCTTAGCAATTGAAAGTGAAGTCTTTCCACTAGTGGTCGTGATGCACCACTACGTTTTAACCTTTCAGATGCCATAGTTTTATATATTCAGCTGATACTTGTGCAAATATGTGAACACTGCTACAGCATGGAGAACATGACATGAGATTGCTAACAGACCTCACCATGAACCATTTCCTATTTAGGTATGACATTTTGATGCAAAAATAATCCCAAACATAAAAGAACTTAGGTCAGCACAAAAAATGCCCCAAATGCTTTTAGTCACAACATGGCATATGCAAGACTACACACGTCATGAACTGGAATACTGCTATTACTTAAGACAGAGCAATATTCTCCAGAATTCTAAAATTCTGATACAATCTCAAAGCCTGTCCCCACTTCCTGCAGGACATGACAAAATCTCTTTGAATCTAGGAATCAGATCAAGAATTTAGAAGCCCTTTCTCCAATTTATCTTAACCAACATCAACCTTCCACTTCTGATCCTGTACTTAGTACATCTAATAAATCACAAGGCACTGATAGACATAAATGACATTCTTCCCAAATTATGCTTTTCACAAATTCTATCAAAAAAAACCTTGAAAAATAGAAAAATCGAATTAAAAAACAAAATTCCTTTCAAATATGGAGTACATTAGAACTCCTGTCGGACCACCCATGGCCATGACTGAGCTGTTTACTACAAAGTGCATGCTGACGCAGGATTTAACAGAGGGAAGTATGTTTCTGAAATTCTAGGCACTGCAACAGATTATCTCGGCACCAGTGACAGATATTTGTCAAGTCACGATTTACTGTACCAACTTTTCACTGCATTTCAAAACAGATCATCAACATCCCATCTTGGGGACTAACAGCCATATGCTATTCAACAGGCTACAACCAATTAAAACATGTAACAAAAGCTTACAGTGAAATCTCGAACAAACTGCTCCAAAGGGATACAAGTTCAGGTGAAAATCACGGAGACAGAAAATGTCCAAAGTTCACAAGCTTCAAAAAGTATAAACTGCAACTTTTCACAGGTAGTGAAAATACCTAATATTGCCATGCAACTGTAGAAAATTATTTCACTCAGAGTGCAAGAAATTATGGTCACCACATAATCCCCAAAGATCTATAGTAACATTCCTCTAGCAAAAAGTCCTGAAAATGTCAAGCAACTGCCATGCTTAGACACATGAATGTTACAACCAAGTGAACACACAATATGGTAGGCCAAAAATATTTACAATGTATACTACAAGATAAAAAGTGAGTGGGGACTCCAACCCATAACCCTCTCTGTAAACTCCTAAACACAACCATGTGATGCAAGTGTACACTGTTGACAATTCGAAATAAATATTCAGGACACATTTTAACCTTCACATAATTTATGCAAATATTCACTCTAACAGGTACCTACACAATATCTTAAAAACAAACACAGACCTTCAAGCCCAACCCTTCAGAGCCAGCATACTCTTTAACAATGTAAGTGACCACTTATGACTGCATGTTCTTGACCGACCCAAATAATTACATGAACTAATAATTAAAAAATGAATGGTATGGCAATATTAATTTTAATTGTTAGTCAAATATGAAAATAATAATTACTTGTTGCTTTCAGGACCATGATATGAGGTTCTCACAGGAGGGACAACAAAGCCTTCTGCAGTGCAACAATGACAAGCAGGTTCCTAACATCTGCAACTAGCTACCAGAATACATCAACACATCCCACAAAACACAATTTCCAAATTAAAAACTTCATTTACATGTTGGACACCCCCAAGCTTCCTGCCGGAACATTTAGCTCTCAATATTTCCAGCAGCAGGAAACAGCTGGCCTTTGTTATCTAGCAACTAAGCTTCTCCAACTATATCTTCCATGTACTCCCTCCCTCACACCATGGCTTATCCTTCCTGCCCAACATCAAGCCAGTTACGACGCAGATTGTGACCAAGAAAATGCATTAACACACACACACACACACAGTTTTCTTCACAACTCTTTAACAGCACACCACCAGCAATCAGCACTGGCTGAACACAGGTTTTTATAATCCAAAGATGGCAAAAGGCTGTTTGATGCATGGCAAATAGCTCGTAAGACTTAAATGCACAACAATAAATTCCCACACCATCTACTTCCTCCAATAACTTTCACAATTTAGACCTTTTCTTTGTCAAAAGAGGCCACTGCTGTTCAATTTAAAATCAGTCACATTTAAAAAACTTACAAAGACCAGGTATCACACCAACTGAGATTTAATTTAACAGGCTCACACAGTGGATCATTAGACCACTAGAACATGCCAACTACCATGTGATACTGATGCTCAGGGCTAAATAGGACCCATATGCACCTACATGCAACACTATCCCAAACCCCCCCACACAATTCTTACATATGAAATTCAATGGTCTACTCATACAAAAAAACCAAAAAAATAAAACATTACATTTATTACAGTTATACTCTGGAACTACCTCAACTGCAGCAAATACTGCCACTTACGAACAGGTTACCAAACCCTTAATTAAACATCAATTACTCTGTACAGCTGGGTGCAAGTCATTAACCTCACTGAAGTTACCAGAAATATGTAGTATAACATACTCCCAGCAGAACTGGCATTACAAAAACTAAAGAACTGATTTCACTCACTGAATTTCATCCCACAACCACACAAACATTCTTAATGCAGCACTGATTAGTGACAGCCTGCATCATTCAACATCCTACTCGTAGTTTCATTTACTCCTTTTACGATAGTACTTCCCAATGTACAAAGTGTCCCAGGAGGAATGTGCCAGACTTCGGGAGGGTGTTACTTATGTTAAAGTATACCGATATAACCCAAAACACCTATGTCCAAAGTCGAACGGTTACGGAGATAATGGCCAGAGAAAAGTGTGGTCTTCTTGCGGGTCCACACACTGTACCTATCAGCTGACAATCTTATCCATTTCCATCCTTGAGTGTGGTGTCATATGATGGCAATTCAGCTCACGCTAGCCACAGAACTGCACGCGTACTTCCTTCAGGGTGATTCACGCATAGTGCTTGGAACCCTACGGACAACTATGACATGAGTGCGAGTGTTTTTGTAGTTCAATTTAATGGCTTTATGTCACTCACAAGTTAGTTTGATGTTAAGTACAGATATTAACATTACAGAAACCACATATTC
>Ga0136643_10008753_pt1 | contig 14838 bp, 9 predicted proteins | sample TergutLab28metaG_FD_96883 | JGI IMG/M metagenome (GOLD analysis project Ga0136643, IMG submission 96883) | Labiotermes labralis P1 segment gut microbial communities from Petit-Saut dam, French Guiana - Lab288 P1 (version 3) (version 3) | ecosystem: Host-associated > Arthropoda: Insects >... | reverse complement strand
TGAAAAAAGTAGCGGCTCCAGGTCTAGAAAACAGAGATTAACGGCTGTGGGGACCCGTTGTGCTGACCACGTGACACCCCTCTATCCACAAAAGTTGGCACTAGTTTCGCCGACCTGCGGCGGCTGCTCTGTCGGTATAGTTCACGTGCGGACTAAGGCCACGGAGTTTAGTTTAGTTTTTAGATGTTTTTGTGTGCCATTTGATGCTGAAACCCCTGAAGTTGTTACATACTGAGTGAAAAAACCATGAGTAGGGTTTTGATTAACTCAGATGAAGACAGGAATGATCTTCACAGAAAAAGAAAAATGGTTTTGTTGGAAGGTTGTTTACACGATCACCCTTTATACCTTGTCTGCCCTGGCTTGCTCCATGCGGTAGGTGAAACTTCTTATGGGATACGAGTGGGGTTCATCGGATCCACACATTGTCTTCATTATATGTTTATGTATTTATTTGTATCTTTGGTGCAAAGTCTACTGTTGTCTATTTAATCAAATAAAAATCATGTTCTTACACAAGAAAGGAAAACAACTGTCGACTTCCCTCCAGAACCAGTAACATTTTTGTTTTCGGTGACCACGCTGTACACCACCTTACTTGTAACACTCTCTTACCCAACTGCAAGCGTCCGTCACCCAATTTTGTTATCTGCCGCTGACTGTTTCTCCGTTTAAATCTCTGTGTATGTAACCCCTCCTGCCTGTCACCAGCAGTTCTGAAATATACATTGGTAGTTTAAATTTATAACGGTTGGCTATCAACCGCCCGTAACTGAGGCCAGCAGTCAATCTACCTCATAAACAAATATACCAAAAATGTTTGGCTACATTTGTGAGAATAGTTAAAGAGATTATGTGCCATAGCTGTGGTTATTAGCTGCTAATAGAAGAGAACAACTTCTTGTCCATGGACACACAAATGGAAATTTTTCTAGATGAAGAACAAATTTGTTGCTGCTTTATTGCCAGCGTGATCCATGTTCCTTCCTCTTCTTATAATGTATTGTTTGTGTTTACAAAACTGTACTAGAACAGCTTTTTTTCCTTTGGAGGGTGGAGTGAGATATGTGGAATCGTGGCATCACTGTTACTCTGAATATTTATTTTTTTATTTTCAGTTTTAGAATACAGGAGATGCATTCCATTCTCTTATAAAAAATGACATACATTAATGTGATTTTCAGAACATGTCTTTCTTTCAATTTAGGAAGTGTAATGACTCTTTTCTATTGTAGCTGTTACTGCTTCCTTATTGATTGCCATGGATCTCTCTGGGGGTGTTTTAGTCTAAGGATTTCATGTCTGCATTTGAAATGTACCAACTATGACATAGGAATAAGAAAATCCATGTTTCCATTCATTCCTTGAAGCAGCTTGTCTGGTGCAAACATCATTAGAGGGGGTAGGAAAGGTGGAGTTATGTGGTGGGTTGGCTTTTAAATTTAGTCTAAATTTGCTGGTTTTTATTCCCCACCATAATCTGTATCAAATTTTAGAAATCCCACCCCTTCTTCATGTTCAGTTTATTTCAACAGAACACTTTGATCTGTAGTGTTCACCTGTTAATATCTCTTAAAAACATATAGTCAAATGAGAGTCCATGACTTATGAACAAGAAAGGTAATATAAAAATTTAACTTGCTGCTTATTGTGTTTGTTTGAAAGTATGTTGTGCTTGGCCCAATACCTCTGTGTTGTATACCATGTGTTGAACATGATTCGACTTACACCATTAAGTGAGACCAGTGAAATTCTAGAGGGTTGTCGTATTAAAAAATAATGAAAGAAGTAGGAAAATCATGCCCCAAACTCCATGAGGATTGGCAGTGGAGAAGATGAGCAGTATGTGGCAGGAGTGTCTGATCCACAGCTGAAATTATTTCTGGATGTAACAATTGGAAAGTATCTTTTGATTTCATAATTTTTACATACCCCACTTCACTGCATTTAATATTTAGTGTATCGGTTATCGGTTCATTAGACCTGTATCCTTGTGCTAAAATTTTGCTGAGGTACACAGGGGGCCCATTCTCTCAGTACCTTTCCAGAACCCTAACTGTGAGTTGGGGCATCACCTTGAGTTTAAGGAATTAGTTTTGTTTATTAAAGTGAGAAGCTTGTTACAAAATATGAAATGATTAAAAAAAAAAAACCTGCCAGAGTATAGATTTCTGGGTGAGTTGTGGTATGATTTACAAAGGGGGACCAAAACACCAGGTAACAAGATTTTTGTGAGAAGACTAAACTATACCGTTTCGATACTGTGCTGTACAGTTATGATTATCCAGCACTCAAGGCACTAACTAGTACAGTTTTTCAACATAACTGCCTTGTCAGTTATGACATTTGTTTCACCGTGTCATGAAATTGTTGTAGTAAAGTCTGGTCTTGACCCTCATAACCAGCAGTAGGCCTCACACATAATGTTCACATTTGTGCAGAAGATCCTTCCGCAAGGTTAGTGTTTTAAAGCCTCAAGAAAATGCAAGTCAGATGGGTGCAGTCTGGGTGTAAAAGTTTGCTGGTACACCTTCTACCAGTTGTGTTGCAAATAATTGGGTTACCTTACTTCTTGCACCACCCGTACGTGACAGATGGAGGGCTGAGATTAAAGTGGAAAGTGTGGCACAGTGACATGTGAGTGGCTTGAGATATACACAGCCCTAAGGTCAGCCTCGTTACAGTGCGGAGGCTGCACACAGTAAGAAACAAAAATTGACCGTGTTTTGTTTCTTCTTAATTACAAAAATTGGCCCATATGTTTTGTAATAAATGTTGAAGTTTCTTTTCTTTTTCCAGTTATCTTTCAGTGTAGTTACAAATCTTGTGTTTTACATGCTGTAAAAATTAAATTTGCTATGTAATATATTTGTTTTGTTTTGGACAAGAAACTTGGTTTTCTTAATTACATAGACTGAGGGTGTCTGAGAACAGGGGTGTTGAGGGGAATGTTTATATAGCTGGGAGGGTAATTTTGAAGTGGATTATGGAGAAATAAAGTTTTATTGCACAGTGTGAATGTCATGGACAATTCAACTTACACACACTGTCTAAAGTTGCTGCTGATTGTAAGTTATTGTAAGCACATGGGATGCAGGATGTGAAGTTCAAAGAAATGCTTAGTATGGCAGGCATTGAACTGGAATGATCTGGCTCAGAATAAGGAACAGTGGTAGGATCTTGTGAGCAAGGTAATGTTTTTAAACATGATGAAACATTATGTGTGGGGAATTTCTTTATCAGCTGAGCAACTGTTGGCTTCTCAGGAATGAGTTTTCTTCATGCAGTCAACATGCTACTTTGAAAACTGTAGGAATGTTGGGCTATGATGTAGAGAAGGTTTAGAATTAACATGTGCAGAAAGTAATGCTGAAAATTTGAGTACTTGGAACTGCAGTGTTTCTGTGTTGTGATTTTGTCCTAACCAACACAAAATATGGTTACATAGCCTCTCTTTTATTTCTATAGTAAAACCAACTAGACGCACCATTGTATCAAATTTTATTTTATTTTGGAATGACACTGCTGTCTGCTGTTTGACAAATGCCTCTTGCTGTACATACATTATTGAACTCCTGATGATGGACGGAAAGACCGTCCGAAACATGTTGAGTGTCATTCCAAAATAAAATAAATTTGATACATTGGTGCATCGGATTGGTTTTACTATAGAAACAATATTACGATGCACGGCCCTATGAGTGTCAAAATAGCTTCTCTGTATTTGTACATTTATTTTCAGTGCACTGTTGCACTGCTTATAAAGGTTATTTGTCTGAAATTCTTACTCTGGTATGTTTGACTGTTGGCTGAATGTCAGAGGGATCAGGGAGAGAGATGTCTCTCCCAGCCCAGTTTGCAGACCATTCCTGGGGCACACCCACTTTCCCATCTGTTGAATATCGGGCTGTAGTGGCTTAAAGCTGACCATTCGTAGTGCCGAAGTTAAATATGCATGGTGCTATACCTGTATTTATGGTATGTACAGAGACAGGTACAGGTAGAGCAGTTGTGACATTTCCCCAAGCTGTTTTTATTAATAGTACTGGACAGGCAGGTTTATAACTTTTTGTAAATGGTTACAGAGCGTTCTCCCCCCATTTACAGATTTCTCCATTACTTTGTGCAATGAATATACACGTGTTTCTGTTAAGTAAAAAAAATGCTTATTATCAAGTTGAAATTTGAGTTCCATATAAATATTTTTGAAATGTATTAAGAGGACACCACTCATATTATGGTCTTCAGGGATATTATGTGTGTACTACCATTTTGGAGGAATTTATGACCTCAGTTGTCCTCTTCCTAGCCTCATCCCCTGTCCTCACTTTTCTGTTTCTCTGCCACTTGTGCCTGTGTGGCTCGATGTACATGGAGGCAACAGCTGTCTAAAAATTTGATACTGTCTACCAAACTGTACAGTGTCATGTCCCAGAAGACTGTAAATTTGATACTCATTGTTAGACTCCCAAATATCACTTTGTTTATACACATTATTTTCATTACATTATACAAATGTTCTGTCCTCTTTTCTTCCAGCGGAAACGGAAACTTGAAGTACAAAATGGGTTTCCCTGCAAGAAACTCTTCCCAGAGGATAAGACTGCCATGCTGAGGTGAGACGTCCCTGCCTATTTTGATGGAACACTTAGGCACGTTTTAGAAATATTAAAATGTGCCCCACACTTTCTGTTCTCCTTGTATTGTCTGTAGGAGTTAATGAGCCTGGAGCACAGTAACAGAGTGTAACATATCATTTCCAGATTTGTGAGTCCATGTAGTTTGGTAAAATGTGCACTGTTTAAATAGGTTGCAGTTCTAACATACTAATTGGATTGGTCCCAGTGCTTTGCCTCACCGTCATCCATTATGGTAGTCGCTTCGTAGTTTGCTGTTGGCCATGGTGCGTTACTAACCCTTTGGCACTGAAGAGCACATGTGCTGCATCGCAGGGTGCTGCGGTCAGTTTCCAAACAATGCAGTGTGTGTGTTTGCCAATTGTGGCCATTCTAATACTGCCGTGTTGGGTTTTTTCCTATCTGTCTTACTGTCTCTCTTTTTTTAAGGGTTTGCATTAAAAAATTAAATCCTGAAATTTAAATTCTGGGTTCTGAAGATTGCACTGGAAATTTAATTCTGGCCCCAAAGGGTTACTATTACTTAAGAGTGTGTCTACACCACTGCTGTGAGAGACTGCACTGTGTTAGTAACTTCCCATCCACAGACACTCTGAGGAAGCTGAATTCCACATATAATATGTTTAAATAGTGTCAATACTGAGGCTCAGGATAGACTAACTGCTTGACAAGTGTGCTAGCTGTGTTTTCTCTCCTTGCGAACACCAATATTCCCTGCTCGATTACAGACTTTCCCACTTGCGTTGTGATCCTGGGTCTCAGTGACTGGATACTGTTTGTGTTATTAAGTTTTTATGATTGCTACCAACTTCTGTTACTCTTGTCTTGGTGTGCTGCTGTCAGTTTGCCATACAGGTAGTACTTCATGTCACAAAGCAGTGTGATGAGCTGGCAGTGTATGAGCCGTCTGAGAGAAGATGTGTAGCTGGGTTGGAGAAGACACATATTGGTTTCTGCATCACAGTTTGTTGTATCAGGCAGTTTACTGTGTGGTTGTTTGTATGTGAGCTGTCAGTAGACTTATGTTCATGTGTGTGTGTGTGTTTATGTAACTGAAAGTGACGTCTTGTTTGCAGCTTGAAGAAGAAAACTCTTGAAGGCTGCATCCCCTTAGAGAAATTGAAGGTGCAGAGGAGTGTCATTCCATCAAAAGACAACCCGCCACCAGAGATGAATGACTGGCTGTACCAGTTCAAGGTGTGATATAAGTTCAGCTTGTATTTTTTACACTGTAGAATGGTCAAAATATGGAACATGCTTAGGCACTTCACTGCAGAATTTTGTGATTTTATAGGAGGGTCATAGATCAGTGTAATGATGGAAACTTGCCGTAATGACAGAGGTAGCTTACTTCGTTAGGATAACTGTCTTCTAGCACGTATCATTAGCGTAACTGATGGGTACTGAGATGTTGGTACTGAATTACCTGGCTTCATCATTCTTCTGGTCTGTGCATGGAGATTGTAGGTTCCTCCGAAACTTTGTACCGAAGTATACTACCACACATTTAAGTAGATCATAACCCTGAAACTTGAATGTGCTTTAAGGTTGTGTTTTCCATATGCAAGGTAACTCACCCACCATTTTCATGTCACGTTCTATGAATGGGTGATGATCATGTCAAAAAGCCATGCAAATGCCTGTAGGAAAAATCCCTAGAAATTCATTTTATATATTCAGGCAACAAAGAAAATTTACTGCATTTTTAGGACATGCTGCATAATCTGTGTTTTATTTTCCACAAAATACTGTTTATTTAATGATGTTATCTTTTTCTGTTCAAATAATACGCTTTTCATAAACTGTGTGCTAAAATTGAAATATGCACCCCAGTATGACAAAGGTGAAATTCTTCTGGGCGGTGACTCCATGTAGTTTGGAATGCAGTTACTAACATCCATCTGAAATATTGATGCCCACCTATCAAAGTACACAGTATTGTATCCCATATATTTTGGATCTGTGAAAATGAGATTTTAAACCAGTGAACATTTACAATCAGCATGAGAATGTTAACCTGCATACAGAATGTTAACCTGCATACAGAATGTTAACCTGCATACAGAAAGTTACAAACTGTTTGACATTTATGCTGTCTGTTTTGCTGAAACTTTAATGTTTTGTGTTGTTGCAGAGATGGTCGAATGCGGAGCGACTGTTGGCTATTGATCGGCTTATTGAAACATGTGAACCGACTCAAGTGCGGCACATGATGCAGGTGATAGAGCCCCAGTTTCAGCGAGACTTCATATCTCTTCTTCCAAAGGAGGTGAGTGCTTTATGTTGCTCAGGAATGGTGTGACAGTTGAAGTTGTGTTGATATCAGCCTCATATGCTACTGTTTATGAAAGAGGTGTGCACTCTGTATAGATTTTCTGCAAATTATCCAATAATTTGAGACTGTGTGGTATAGGTGAGCCATTATTGCTGTGTCATTGAAGTCACTTGCTATGGACAGGATAGGTGGGATGTGAAACACACAGAAATGTCAGTATATTTCTGAGCTGTAGGTTCTGATGGTGGTATGTTACAGTTAGGATTAGCAGTTGTGGACTTGTCCTTTGTCTGTGTATGGAACACAAGTATTCTCACAGTCGTACTTAGCACTTTCTAATGGACCCAACTCAGTAGTTGCATTCCCACCTTTTCACGTGGGGATGGAAGTGAATTGCACTGTGGCAGTGAGATGGTGATCTGAGTTAACAGTTCAGACAGTACTTACGATATCAGTTCCAGGGTTATTCATTTTATGCTCGAACAGTTGAGTGTACTTCTGATCACTGTGTGTACCTGTCATTTGTGTGCAGTTGGCACTCTACGTGCTGTCATTTCTGGAGCCAAGAGATCTACTGCGTGCCGCCCAGACATGTCGCAACTGGCGATTCCTAGCAGAGGATAACCTCTTGTGGCGGGAGAAATGTCGTGAGGCTGGGATTGATGAGGTGCGGGAGACGATCCACAGGAGGAGACAGAGGGTTCCTTCCGTAACATCTCCCTGGAAGGTCAGTGTTTTGTTTGCTGCTCATCCGTGTTTCATTCATGTTGCCAAGCTGTGCCAGTTACTAATACCTGTTTAAATTACAGGCTGCTTTCATGAGGCAGCATGCCATTGAGATGAACTGGAGGATAAAGCCGATCCGGCCACCCAAAGTTCTCAAGGGTCATGATGACCATGTTATAACGTGCCTGCAGTTCTCAGGGAATCGAATCGTCAGCGGCTCGGATGATAACACACTCAAAGTTTGGTCAGCCACCACTGGGAAGGTATACTGCCATGCTGAAATGGTTATAAGCAGGGTTCTGGTTCAAAATGTTGTGTACAGTAGTGACTGAATGTGGATGGCTGTCAAGATGTGACAAGCATATTAAATTGTATCTACATATACAGCAGCAAAAGAATGGCACATTTATTGCAAATTATCTATAGAGTAGAATCAAAATTATAGTTCTGTGTGGAAGTTCTTTGTGAGACACTTTCCAAACATATCCACAGATTTTAGCACACAGGATGATATTTCTATCCATACACATGCAATTTTTTGATAACCTCTGAGTATGTTAAACAGCTGCTGTAAATATCATGACACTATGGTTGTCATGACAATACATTGCTTAAGTGCTGTCTGTCATCTGTTCTGTAGTAGCATGCCATGTTCCTATGTGCTTCTCTCCTGCCTTCCACTGCACTTCTCACTTCCTCTGTTAATCCTCGTTTCCCAGTAATAGCAAGATGTACCAGTGATATGTATCAACCCAGATGTGGCAGCTGACCCACAGAAAAAGCTGCAATTAATATCTGTGTGGTGAGATGAATTTGTAATATTAAACCAGGATGGTGTGATGTTATGTTACAGTCTGAGGAACTTTTATATAGTAATGTTTCTTTTTGTTTGGAGTGACTTTTTCCCTGTGTATAAGTAATTCAGACAGTAAATTAATCTGTTGCTGCTTTCTTGCATGAGTAATTGTGTTGTGGGTCCTGAATGATATAGGTATAGTGTAGTCTGTCATTCATAGTGAGTACACAAGTGCCATATCTGCGTACAGAGACTTGAGGCTGTGATTCATCCAGTTGCAGTTTTGTATGAAAAATGGTGAGATTATAACAATATTATAAGTAGACATTTCTTTCACAGGGTTAGGCAAGTCAAGTAGGCAGTGTATCTAGGTGACACGGGGATATGGAGGGTATCTGGTTGTGCATTCTGTATAATGTGGGGATTCTATTAAACAATTAGGGATATCTGTAACAGAATCTGAATGTTTTGTTGTACAGTCATATTGATATGTGTTCCAGCACAACTGAGAGCTAGGTAAGGGCAGTTGATGACAAACTTCTTAATAATATCATACATAAGTATCATGTCTTGGAAGACCCAGATGTAGATGGGAGGATATATATTAAGATGCATCTTCAGGAGGTGGGATGGGGGGGCATGGACTAGGTCGATCTGGGCCAGGATAGGGACAGGTGGGGGGCACTTGTAAATGCAGTAATGAACCCTTGGGTTCCATAAAATGTGGAGAATTTCTTGACTGACTGAGAACCAGTTAGCTTCTCAAGAAGGACTCTGCTGCATGGAGTAAGTAAGTATCATGTATGTGCTTATCTTTTCAGTGTCTTCGTACGTTAGTTGGCCATACTGGTGGGGTTTGGTCATCACAGATGTCTGGCAGCATAATAATTAGCGGCAGTACTGACCGCACGCTGAAGGTGTGGAATGCAGAGTCAGGACATTGTTTACACACACTGTATGGACACACATCAACTGTACGCTGTATGCATCTCCATGGGAAGAAGTAAGCTGACACATCATGAAGATTATTTTGCAGTTGCTGGAGTTGCCGCCTCATTATGGTGGCACAACACGACAGATCCTTTAGAGTATATTGTATGTTACTGCAAGGTCAAGTCCATAAATTCCCTTATATCAGATCTGTCAGTTTTTGTCATGATGCATTTTTGAGAAGGTGTTTCCTTAAGTCCTGGGTGCAACTGACAGTTCATGCTCATCAGAGAATTCTTCATTTTAAATGTCAGTGATGGGGGGGTTCAGTGGTGCTCAATTTGCAGTTCTGGTCTTTGGAATGCTAGTCAGGCCTCACCAAACTGTGCAGTGTTACATACCAGAACACTATAATCTTCCTTCTGTAAACATCCTGAGTAGGAAGAGGAATGTTACAGTGACAAACTCCCAATTTTCCCTCAATTTGTCTTTGATATTTATATTACTGCTGTGAATTTAAAAGAAGTTAATTCCATTTCGTTGTGTGATCTCAGGCTTCTGCTGCAGTGTAAATGAGACATTTACACTTCTGGGATGTTATGCAGCATAGATTGATAGTTAGTTACTGATGTTTCGGGGCAACCTGTTGGTGCCATCTTCAAGGGTCAAGAAGTCCCAGAAGAATGCTTGACCCTCGAAGATGGGATTGTTAGTTTTTCCCGAAACGTCGGTTACAAACTAGCAATCTACTCTGCATAACATCCCAGAAGAGCAAAGGTCTTATGCCATATCTCTTTGAGTATCAGCCTGTGTTCTGAACCACTGGAACAATCACTGCTCTTTGTGTCTTAATCCGTAGCATTATTGGCCTCTTTTCCATATTTGGTGAGGACGAACTTGTTTCTTGAATCATTGTAGGTCTAGAATTGTACACAGAAAGTGAAGTATCATTTCTTGTTGCAAGAATGCAGGACAGAATGATACATCGGGCCTTCAAAAAGGGTGGCAGAATTCAGATGTATGGGATTGATTCTGAGAGATCAGACCCCCCCCCCGTCTCTCCCCCCCCCCCCACCCACCCAAAGACATAAACTGTAGTGTGAGAAGTTGATGTAGTTCCTATGGCCATTTCTATTCGAATGACACATGGCAACCCTGGATGCATATTTTCACGTCCTATGTCAGTCTTTGTTCATCCCTGCATTTCCATTCCCATTTATAACCAGTGGTATCAACTGATACAGCTGATGTTCATTTTGAATAGTACTCTGTTCTGGGGACTACAGTGACTACTGGAACTAAATTGTTATATATCATATAGTGTAATTTGTAACTTTATTTGTGACCTGTTTTCCTTTCTAAAACAGAAACAAGTGGTCTCGTAACATTAGCATATTGTTGGTTTATTTTTTTGTTTGTTTGTGTGCATGTGTGTATGGTTGCACGCGTCCTCCATACCCTCCCATTACAAATTTGAACCATTCTTATAATGAAACCAACGAGATGCACTAATTTCTCAAATTTATTTTTGGAATAGAACTCAACATGTTTCGGACAGTATCTATGTCCAAAATATGTAGAGTTCTATTCCAAAAATAAATTTGAGAAATAAGTGCATCTCGTTGGTTTTATTATAAGAATATATCATGATGCACAGTCCTCAGAATGTCAAATTTGAACCCCTTTTCTGACTTACACAAATTCCTCGTATGGAAGCTTTGCAACAGTAAGACATTTTAGTTATGTGCTTCTTAATTTCCCACAGTCAGTAGTAACAATGTGGCAGGAGCATCAGTAGTGAGGGTGCTAAAATAATATGTGATAATGGAAGAATAATAGGCCTATGCAACTTAATAACAGTAATCTTATGTGGAATGTAAGACAGCAAAATAGCAACCACACAGAAATTTTCTGTAGCTTTCCATTCATGGAACTAACAATTGTTCCATTTGAGCCAGGAATGTGAAATTTTTAGAGAGAGAGAGACAGAGAGTATAATCATACCTGCGTATTATATATGAATTGTTGTTTGTAGGTCAACAAATGCAAACATTGCATTGGCACTGAATTGTGAGGTTATGCTTGCAAAATTAAACATATTCGGGATCTGTGCTTGAGTTATAACTACTTAATAGAAATGAGTTGTTGTGATTTTTGTTATGTACCTTGTCTTTCAAATGAGTTACTGATTGTTCCTGTATTATGGTGCCATCTGTCCAGGGTTGTCAGTGGGTCTCGAGATGCCACACTGCGAGTATGGAACATCGAGAGTGGGGAGTGTTTGCATGTGCTAGTGGGCCACCTAGCAGCTGTACGATGTGTTCAGTATGATGGACGCCTTGTAGTAAGTGGAGCGTATGACTACATGGTGAAGGTCTGGAACCCTGAGCGCGAAGAATGCCTGCACACACTCCAGGGGCACACCAATCGTGTATATTCCCTTCAGGTAATTTCTTGGTGACTCGTGAAGAATGGTCAGATATTGACAATTTCAGTTTCCCATTAAAGTAGGTGGACTGAAATACACATATCTGTCCTGTCCGTAAAATGATACTCAAAAACTGTTCATGCTTTGAGGTTGGAAATTATTTAAATAATAAATAAAAGTCATTGTTTACAGCACAGACATTGCGTGCCCAACACACAGATTTTAGTGAATTGAAAGGATGCATCAACAAAATGTTCTACTATGATGAATTGTTACTGTTTAGCTCATCACCACCAAGACAAAAACACTGGCACAGAACAAACAATGAAGGGCACACAATAGCTCAGGAAAGGTGGACATAGTGTAAGTACTCATTCAAGATTTCCTTGGGGGAACAGTGGATTAGAACACTGAATTGTGGTACATCTTAAATGGAAGAAATTTGACACAAGTTATTGACTGTTTGTCACTGAAGCTGAATAGTAAACGAGAGAAAACATAAATTGAATGCAGTGTGTTTCTGAGAGGTAATGCCATGTAGTCTGGCACATGAGTGTGCTATCTGATCGATGAGGATAGAACTTTTGTTTTGAAACATGTACTGTGTACCACACTACACAGAATCTTATCCCAGAAGACTGTAATTTTTGTGTCAGGCACCTTTGCTCATCAGAACTGTGTCACCTGTAACTGTGAAATGTTTGGTTAGTTAAACTGCAGAAATGCAGTGAGACTGGGGTTCTGGGTACTGCGGTGTATATGCACGTTGTACCTGTCCTTGTTGGTAGGTGAGTACAGAGCATAGATGAAGTGATATGTGCTCTGAGAGGAAGGAACTCCAGTAACACTTTTCAACAGTAGCAACCCCACCAAGCACTGTTGCTAGTGTGAAAGAATTAGAGTGGAACATAGTTTGTGTCTTACATGTTCAACAGTTTGATGGGGTTCATGTGGTGAGTGGATCTCTGGACACCAGCATCCGGGTGTGGGAGGTGGAGACGGGGGCCTGCAGGCACACCCTGATGGGGCACCAGTCCCTGACGTCTGGCATGGAGCTACGAAACAACATCCTTGTCTCTGGCAATGCAGACTCGACTGTCAAGGTGTGGGACATTGTGACTGGACAATGTCTTCAGACCCTTTCAGGTGAGTTGGGTAATTGCCTGTGATAACTTCAGTGGTATGGACAGTTTCACTGACAAGTGTAACATTATTTTGTGTGAATTCGTTTTGTCTTCATCCCTATTGAACTTCTACCTCCAGCTGTGTCCAGCGTATAGTACTGACCTTGTGTATTGTCCCCACTACCACCCCAATCTGCTCCCATTTTTTGGGCTCAAAAGTACTGAACCCTTTGCTCTTAAACATTACTTCAGGGTATGCCATTAGGAATGCCCTAGACAGTCAGGAGGGATTTAAATTGACTAGGACAAATTCACATCTGGTCTGTCTTGTTTTTGCTTTAGTGGGCAAAAATGTGAACATATGAAGAAAAACACAAATTTGGTAAGTTGCTAGTAAGGAGACTGTTCCAGAAGTAAATGCTGAGAAAACCAAGCATGCTTTCATGTTTTTTGAATTGATTGGAGAGAAATATCCAGTGTGAAAATAAGGAGTGAGACCTTTGAAAGTGTGATGAAGTTCAGATGTTTTTAGAGCAACAGTAATTATTCAAAATTTCCTTCATGTAGAGATTAACATTAGACATAATTCAGGAAATGCTTGCTACCATTGGGTTCAGAATGGACTGAAACTTAGTGTGTCACATTAAGGAAGAATGTGGACTGAGGGTGTCTTGAGTACAGGGTAGTGAGGGGAGAATTTGGACCTAAGGAGGAGTACGTAAGTAACAGGAGACTGGAGAAAATTGTGTAATGAGGAGCTTCATGATCTAGAAATGATTAAGGAAATTAAATGCAGGAGGACAAGACAGGTGGACATGTGGCAGCTACAGGATAGATGCAAATAGTGTGCAGAGTTGTCATGGGAAAAACCATACAGAAGGAGACCAGTTGGAAGACCTAGGTGTAGATGGGAGGATTTCACAGTATGTCTTAATAGCAGTAGGATTAGTGGGTGTAGACTTCATTCATTTGACTTAGGTTGGGGATCAGTGGTAGGCTTTTGTGAACAAGGTAATGAGGCATGTGTCATGCTCCCAGGACATTTATTGCCACGGCTTGTATACATTTGTTCTCTACTGCGTAAACTTTGTGTGACTGTAAATCCTTTTAATTACTTCAATATTCAATCTCTGCTTGTAATCACACATAGTGCTGAGTCACATGTGATTTTTGACAGCCTCTCCTATATCCATGGACAGTAGGCAATAAAGTATCTGTCATCCTGTAAAATAACTTGCGCGCTTCTCATAGACTGTCACAATAAAAGTGGGTTATTCTGGTTTTGAAAGTGCAGTTGGCTGGTCAAGTTACAAGGTCATTGTGTAAAAGTGCAGCTGATAACCCTGTGGTGCCGAAGGATGACATAACTGGACACACACTTTGATGCTGAGAAAACCAATTTCACCTCTGGTTGTTGGCCAGTAACATGTAAAGTAATGGGCAACCAAATCCCGGGTCTTTTGCACATTATTCTGGGCACTAAATTTGGGTGGCAATTAATAGTCAAAATGATTTGGTGTGCAATGCTGTCCAAAACGGCATTGCAGAGACAGAAGGAGCAACATTACATGTGTAAATGTGGTAGCTGTATGTTGTTTGTCTAAGGTTACCCCTTTAGCTTTTTCAAACGGTAAGGCATTCTCTTTAAGAGCAGATTGAGGTCGGGAAATGCTTGCTATCATTCGGTGCAGAATCTTTTGTCTTCCAGGTTGCTATCCAAAAATTTAAAGATTAAGATACATAGAACTATAATTTTGCCTGTTGTTTTATATGGGTGTGAAACTTGGTCGCTGACATTGCGGGAGGAAAGGAAGCTGGGGGTGTTTGAGAACATGGTGTTGAGGAGAATATTTGGACCTAGGAGGGATGAGGTAACCGGGGAATGGAGGAGACTGCATAACGAGGAGCTAAATGATTTGTAC
>Ga0136643_10008752_pt1 | contig 14840 bp, 7 predicted proteins | sample TergutLab28metaG_FD_96883 | JGI IMG/M metagenome (GOLD analysis project Ga0136643, IMG submission 96883) | Labiotermes labralis P1 segment gut microbial communities from Petit-Saut dam, French Guiana - Lab288 P1 (version 3) (version 3) | ecosystem: Host-associated > Arthropoda: Insects >... | reverse complement strand
GGCGTAGATGGGTGGATAATATTAGGATGGATCTCCAGGAGGTGGGATGTGGGTATATGGACTGGATTGGGCTGGCCCAGGATAGAGACAGGTGGCGGAAGCTTGTGAGTGCGGTAATGAACCGTCGGGTTCAGTGAAATGCGGGGAATTTCTTGACTAGCTGCAAACCAGTTAGCTGCTCAAGAAGGATTCTGCTCCATGGAGTAAGTCAGTCCCAATATGAAGGTGTGTGTGTGTGGGGGGCGTGTAGGTCGGTGGTGCTGACGCTGAAATCGTCTCTTGCTGCAGTCTATGAATTAAGTAACTGATGAGCTCCGTCTAACACGGTCCTTACTCGGAATGTAGGAGTGTCTGACACGGTCGAACATTACCCCACCGTTTGCTTAACGTCAGAGTTTGTTTCCTTTATAATAACAGCCTGCGATCGGCCTCATCTTCTGAACCGTATGAATCAATAAAAATAACCAGACAGATGCAATTTTCATTGCTTTGGCGCGACAGCCCCGCACAGGGCCAGAACCTCCTCATTCACGAGGTTTCTAGATCACACACAACGACACACCACAGTCGGTAGGACTCCTCTGGACGAGTGATCAGCTCGTCGCAGAGACCTCTACATGACAAAACACAACACTCACAACAGACAAACTTCAATGCCTCCGGTGGGATTCGAACACAAAATATCAGCAGACGAGCGGCCGCAGACCTACGCCTTAGATCGCTCGGCCACTGGGACCGGCAACAAATGCATTTAATAAAGTAAAATTGAAGACAAGCATCAAATTACTACATGTTTCGGCACTGGGTACCATCCTTAGGGGTCTTCTAGGAAGTAGTGTGGTACAGCGCCCTACACGACACACTTCACACTCTTTATTTGGATTAGATCCTGTCGGATAAAAAAGATCGGGACAGTGTTTATTTGCACACTCCGTACAGAACATAGACGGCTGTGAGCTTGGACTTGAATCTGTTCGCTATCACGCAGTTTTTGTATCACAGCATTGCAAGGTTTTGCTTGTCAAATTTACGTATTTTGGGATATTTATGTTTTAATCATTCCAATAAATTTGATGAATACCTAGACCAGCGTCTTGGGTTTGTATTTCTTTGTTCTAGAAGACTCCCTAAGGATGGCACCCCAGTGCAAAACGTACAGTAATTTGGTACTTTTCGTGAATTGTGTTGCATTAGGCACATTTTTTAACTGTTGATCATATTAATTCCCCCGCTAAGTACATACATGAATTTTGTAATGTCAAGTTATCTTCCCATCTACGCCTAGGTTTTGGCGACTTTATTTCTTCTTGTGGCCCAACCCTCCCACTCGGGCCTAGGCCGCCCCATTGCTGAGGTTTCGAGATTACACCAGTCACACCACATTCGTCAGGACTCCTCTGGACGGGGGAATCGCCCTAACGCAGGAACATCTCTACCTAACAATGCGAGACGGACATCCATGCACGCGGCGGGATTCGAACCCTCAATCCCAGCAAGCGAGCGGCCGCAGATCTACGCCTTAGACCGCGCGGCCACCTACATTGACCGTTATTCGCGGTTATGAAACAAAATTTATGTTTGTAGACAATTCGAGGTGTTTAGAATTTGGTATGTTGAGAGATACATAGTTATCTGTGTACATTGCATGAAAGTTGCTTTTCTGTTGAATACACAATACTGTACCTCATCTTTGAGGTCATGTTTGTATCAGCTGAGCTAAGAAAATTAATAACACATTTATGTGATGTCAAGATCGGCATCATCATCATCATCATCATCATCATCATTAATTTACACAGATTTCTGCAAAACCGAACTTTTCAATGCCTTTCATTTAAAATTTTTGAGACAATTCCACTACCCATCAGATAATATTGAGCGATCCGTGGCGTAATATGCAGACATTTTTATAGACAACGCAACCGTGAAATGAACTTTTGCTATCTGATCGGCCTGTTTGACGAACAGTGTGTCACATTTCGCTAATGTCTCACTGTAGATGATGCATGCAACCGTTCGTAATGAGTGTAAAGCTAAACTGTCCCTGTGCACACGAAGAAGGCATATGGAGGGCCGGAGGTAAAGCTACACTCATTCTTAACAAATACCAAAGTTGGAAATAATTTGTTGTTTTCACGCCCCGGCCTCCTTACCACCGCTTAAGAAACTCTCGGTTAGCCATTGAATGGGGGCCGGGATAGCTCAGTCCGTACAGCGACTCGCTACGGGCTGGATGGTCCGGGGTTAAAATGCAGGTGCGGGTGAGTTTTCCGCACCCGTCCAGACATACAGGCCATGGGGCCTACCCAGCCTCTTATAAAATGGGTACCGGGTGTCTTTCCCGGGGGTAAGACGGTCGGGGCGTGGCGTTGACCACCCACCCCATCTAGCGCCGAGAGCTACTCCTCTTCTGGGCCTTCGTGGCCTATTCTAGAATAACCTTTACATTTACCTTTACCCATTGTACAGGAGACTGGGCAGGACCCAGATAGTCTGGTCGATTTTTAGACGAGACAAGTGTCTCCCTTACAGTGTTTTGTTATTACCTTATAGAATGAAGTATATGGATGTTTTTGGACTCATGTGAGACAGAAAAATTTACAGTCTCAGAATGCAATGGGTTTTATAGGTACTTGAATTTCAGCAAACGTGCGAACTATCTCATCTACCTTTGGTTTTCAAAAAGGATCCTCCTTGTCATAATAACTCTCACTTTTGTGTCGTATAATATCGATATCTTGAAGAAAGACTGCATTAAGCCATGTCACAAAAGGTCATCTTGTGGTCAATGATGCTGCTTTATTCTCTAAACTTCTCGTTTTCAAATTTTGGCCCATTGAATGAATAAACACACGATAATATCTTTTTTTTTCAAGCCCACCAGACAAATGCAGTGATAATTTTGATCTTATGGCAGGACTAATAATTTCTTTCCATCTTATTTCCAAATCGTCTTTTATTAAACACTAAAACGTTGAAAAATACACAACTTGCTTAACCGACTAATCGAGTTTATGGTGCAGAATCCTTCTCGAAACGCTAACAGTACTTCAGCCAGTCAAGAAATTCCCCAAATTTTGTTGAGCCCGAAATTCCATTACCGTATTCACAACAGTCCGGCACTTGTCCTATCCTGAGGCAGATCAGTAAAATCTACGGTCACCTAGCCGATCTCTACACGATCCAATTGTAACCATTTAAACACCTAGTTAAATCCCATCTGCCATCTGCTAGCATTATTCGGAGCTCACCATACTCTCCACCTTAGCAGGGTTAATATTATCCACCCTTACATGCCTGGGTGTTTCCAGTGGTCTCTTTTCCTGACGTTTGTCCATCAAGAACCTGTGCACAATTTCCCATTTCCACATTTCCCTCACCATATCCTTTTTGTTGAGAGATTTTTAAGGGAAGCGGCAATAAACTGGTCGGTTGCTTATAAAAATTTATATATGGGTTTTAGTGGGATCACGTTTCGGCAACACACATGGCGCAGCCGTCAATAAAAGAATCGTATTTTCTCAACTCTTTATTTTTCTAACACATTTCAGTGGCAATCTAATTCCGGTGTGCTCTTATTAAATATTGATCTTGAGGCGTATGATTGAGGTTATATTGCGTTACTATTTCTCTACGTTTTGGAAATTACAGGTATTTTAAATAATGTGTTTAGTCTACAAAAAGAAGCCCTTAGGAAAACAAGAATAAAACTACACAATACACTGGCCCTTCCGGTCTTGTTATATGGCAGCGAAACTTGGAATATTAAAGCAAGTGACGCCAGAAGAATAACAGCAGCAGAGATGAAATACATGAGAAGAACAGCAGGATACACTTGGACAGATTACAAAACAAATGGACAAATTGCAAAGGAGTTAAAAATAACACCAATTTTGAACAAATTACTGGAATAAAAGAGAAGCTGGATACAACATGTAAACAGAATGCCTCGAAATAGATTACCCAGGTTAATGAAATACTACTGTCCAACTGGCAGAAGGAATTATGGGAGACCTGTGAAGAGACTTCTGGTTACGTGAGACCGGAACGGGTCTACAAGTGGCCCAACTACATGAAAGATATATGACGACGACGACGACGATGATGATGATGATGATGACTATTTCTTTGTTTTGAGACTACGTTAATTTTAAAATTTTTCGCTTCAAATATTTTTTTGGGTGTACTTTTTCATAGGGGACCGCGGTGGCACAATGGTTAAGGTGCTGCGCTACAATTCGGAAAGTCGCTGGCTCGATCCCAGCTAGTGTCATTGGAATTTCTCATTGACAAAATCCTTCCGATCGCACTATGGCCCATGGGGTCGACTCAGCCTCTAACAGAAATGAGTACCAGGAGCATTTCCTGGAGGTAAAGGCGGCCGGTGCATAAGCCTGACAACCTTACCACTATCCTGTGCCGTTGTCATGTAATCTGGGAACCTTAACTTCCTGGAACCCTCTGGCCCACTCCAGGCCTGTAACTGGGCTGCTTTACCTTTACTTTTTCATATCCATTTAAATTTTATTTTGAAAGTCTCTATTTGTGGAACGCACTATGCTCTTGACAAACCAGCGTGTTCTGCTTCCCTCCCTACTCTTCGCCCCAGTAACCATGGCAACTGCAGAATAGCTCTCTCTTCCAGTCATCATCCCAGTAACACCACCGTTTTTGTAGTCCACGGAGAAACGCTGTAGTTCTAAGGTTTTTGGTTCGGAACACGGTGTGGTGTCGCTGACAAAAAAAGACATCTAATATAAAGGTGCTTGGTATTTTCTATCAATGTTTATTCATTCTAACTTGTGTGTTTTATATTGCATGACAGAAACATAAATCCGCCTCTCTGAAGGTTTCAGGCATTTCCCGCGCGTCCTTGTGGTAAAAACTGTTATCGGATGATAACATTTTGTTTAAACAAAGGAGGTAGACTAAAGGTTCTGGGAACAAGTGGAAATAATACAGAGAGTTTGTAATATTTGAGGATTTAAGTGGTCCACATTGCTTCGATTTTTGGGGTTTTTCGCGACGTTTTAAAGGATTGTGATGCCATTCTGAACTTGTAATTCAGGTACACCATATCAATAAAACTTCAGATTCTATCGCGCAATACACACATTTCCTATCCTTCATATAGAATAAACTCTTAGTGATGTTTGGGAAAGTAATCGCTCTTCATCATCATAACCATCACAACCACCATCACAACCAGCACCACAACCACATTATCTGACGGCAAGTCCATAATTTCTCCCAAACCAGGTTCTCTACAAGGTGCGATCTAATGAGTCGTCTTTGAAATTCCAGTTAAGGCTATTCAGTAGCTTCTTACATCTTCTTCTTCGTCTTCCCGTCCCTTCTATCTTTTCTTAAGTAACGTATATTAGAAGGCGGTTCCTACGCAAGATGTGACAAATGCATTTAGCCTTCCTTTGTTTTATTACTTGTAGTATGTTCCTGTCTTCCTTGACTCTTTTTTGCAATATTTCTTTTTTTTTTTTCAAACGATCGGTCTAACTGATCTCCTTCCGTCTCCATCACCACATTTCACAAATTTTCGTGTATTTCTGATCGAGTTTCCGGACTGCCCAAGAATGGTTGCATGCTGCACGGTAACAATGACTCACGTATGTACTCTAATGTGCTGTGTGGGAAAAATGAGAGTCTTGTAATATTGCAGAGGATGGATTTTTTTTTTAATAATTGTGTTGAAGGGCAAATGAAAGCGGTTTATTTCTCATTTCTTTGTCCATAGCAGCAAGATACGTTGGCGAGTTGCATATATATATATCGGCAGTTACAATGTAGGGGTGCAGGACCGACAGAATCCCTATAACCCACAACCCTTGAGTTCATATAGTTAAAGAGTAAAGGTCACCCTAGAAGAGGCCATGAAGCCCCAGAGAGGGAGTAAGGGTATAGCATTACTCTTTATTCTCGGGTACAGACGGGAGTTTGTTGTCAGCCTCACGTCTCGGCCGCTTTACCCCGGGAAAATTTCTCCGCGCCTGAATTCGATTACCGACCTTCCAGCCCGTAGCGACTTGCCTTACCGACTGAGTTATCCCGGCCAATTCGTGTGGGCTTAAACAATAAAATGTCCATTTTTTAAATGGGGGAATTTCACGTATAGAACTTTTTTTGGGGGGGGGAGGATGTAACGCCGTGTAGTTTTGTAGACTGATATTAGTGTTTCGAAGCAACATACTGCCTCCACGTTCAGTGTTCAATAAATGTTGTCCCAATTCATGTTGAAGTAACTGGGGGGTAAAAATATTGTGCCTTCGTAATAGTATTAGTAGCCATGAGATTAAATTGACTAATTTCATGACGTGTAATATTACACGTAGGAATGTCAGGCGAATAAGTTCACTTTTTATCTCATTCTGGTCGTGGTAAATTAGAGAGGAGGCGTGACCTCTGACCCATCTTTCTGTGGTAGCGAGACGCTCCCACTGAATTTATTTGAGCCATCTTAAAATTCACCTCATGTACCTTTTACCCTTTCTGGCTGTCGTATATTAAATGTCAAGTTATAAGGGATTGACCACTCTGCAAGCTGATGCTGGGTTCAGATCTGTGTCCATGGACATGGGTTACAGAGAGGAAAGTTCTGACAGGGTCAGAGAGACACGTTAGCAGGACCCACTGTCATCACACTACCCACTTACACTGTAATTATTTCAACCACATCGCCTGTCAAATATTAAAAGGGAGGAAACGTGCCTTCTGCTAAAATGTAACAAGCTGGTAATTTGAGGTAACCGTTCACTGAGATGAAACGTTGTGTGGTCAAGAATATGCGTACCGACGTTTCAGACGAAGCACATTCCTCCGTTATTGGAAAAAAATAGGAAGCGGCAGGTTTTTTTTGAAAACTTTCTACTTATTCCAAACCATACGATTTCACGTCCCAGAAATCCCTGATCTTTATATCACCCCAAATCTGAGAGTTACCAAATGTAAGCGCAAGGCAACAAACACGGCACTTTCAGTGATTTTTTTGTAATTATCTCAGAGCTGTCAAATTTATGTGCAAAAGCTTGCTGAGCGTGAAGTGTGTGTGGCATATTTTTTTCTATGCAATGCCCAAATTGCTTGCAACAAAAACTGTCTCATGACGAGCACAAATGTACATGAACAAGTTACAATAGTTTGTCACTGGTATACTACTTCAGCCGAAATTGAAACATGGCGACAGATTTTGTTAAAGGTTAAGAAATATACATGTGGCCCTGTCCGCAACATGAAGGCATATTACAGGGTGTAAAAGTGTATCTATGCTCATTCTTCAACTTATCACAGGGTAAATATCATTCAAATTACTTAGGCTTTTGCGAGTTTTTCCTGTACACTTCATTCGTTTACTTTTGGTCGGTGAAGAAACTATCGGTGCTGGCAGACGGTCTTATTCTGTACGTGAGACAGTGAGACAGTAATGGCCGAGTATTTCGTTCCGTCTCCAATCCGCTGTCTTTATCGCTGGACTGCTGACTCGCCCTTAGCCTTCCGCGTGACAGTGTCATCCGCCCAAAACTAACAAACGACCTGTAAGCATATAGACACTGCCAGCCGGACTCAGCATCCACTGCACAACGCTGTAAACTCGTTTGATAGGAGACATAATTTATTGGAACGTCGTTAAACAATAGGGGCGGGGGGGGGTAGGAAGAACAGAGCTGTCCGCCACCCCTCCCTCATTTCAACTAACTATGCTTACCAGATTTGTCGTCGTTAAGTTCAGGCTTTATGCATGTTCACCTTGTAGTTATGAAGGATAACCACGTCTTCTTTCTTCCACAGAGAAACCCTAATAGTTTGCAACGAACTTTTGCTATCTGCCACTACGTTTTCAGCGACCAATAGTGTCCTCTGTCTCTGTCCAGATGGGGTAATCCCCTGCTACGTGGCGTCCACGTCAGAGAAATGTTACGTCAATCGGATTCATGTGCGTGGTTTCATTACATAGGCCACAGTTTCCATGGGACGTCCTGCCCGGTGAAATAGATAGCTAAAATTATTATTGGAGATAGGATTGAGCAGATTGTGTCTGCACAAAGAATATGAGTGTGGAGTGCGGATCACCGAGGTCTCCTTGCCTCTTGGGGATCAGGGAATTGAATCTCTGTGGGTAATAATGGAGAATTTCTCTGGGTTCATTTAATGTTTCTTTCATTTGTGTGAGTCCATTGTGTGTGACGTAATGTTTCAAAAGCGGACAGCAGTTGACAGACCACAGAACCACGAACTAAAATACTGCAACATGATCTCGTATTTTACTAGCGAATTGGCCAGTCTTTTATCAGCCCCTTCTTTTTTTTTTTTTAGAATAATCGGTACTGAAATGATGAAAATACCTGAGGGTTTAATAAAAAGGAGAAGACCAAGGTCTAGATGGTGGGTGCGTGATTGGACAGGTATTTAGAAGGAAAGAACGAGAACATCTAGGAAAATGAGTGAATGGAAGAAGGCCATTGACGAGGTTCACTTGGGACTGAAGGACCAGCTGTAAAGAATAGGAAGAAGAAGAAGAAGAAGAAATTATTAAAAAGCTTGCTTATTGTATTATTATTACGAATGTATTTCCTTTGATTTTCAAAGTTTTACCGTGCATTTTGATATTATCAGGTCTTTTATTTGTCCAACTGAATGCACAACTATAATGCTCTAGAAAAATGTTAAACCTTACATTAAAATGCTCCTACATGTTTCGGTTTAACAAACCATCATCAGGGAGCTGATTCATAACGACGCTTTTAACTAACTATTTTAATAACTATAACTTTAGCAAAGCACAACAATGAACTCCCTGATGATGGTTTGTTAAACCGAAACATGTAGGAGCATTTTAATGTACTTTTTAATGTAAGTTTTAACATTTTTCTAGAACATTCTAATAGTGCATTCAGTTGGATAAATAAAAGACTTGGTATTTCCGTTGAATGATGTTCTTTGTTGTCGCCATTTTCCGGCTCATCGATCGCTGGATGAACTTGATCGGAACCAAACATCGAAATTTATGCGGTCGCAAACTGCTGTCCTGTGTTCGTTTTAAAACATGTTATTATTGCATCGCAACACAGGAACTGACACCGTGCAATGAAAGGATTTGTGTACAGACTTCTAAATATATTACACATAACTATTCGGTATATAAATGCTTAAACACATGCCATTACGCCATCCCCATGTAATAAGTCACTCGTAGTTTCAGATACTTCCGCCAGGTGACAGTGTTTGCTAAAATGTTTGGCGTTTGCCGAAGCATTTATGTCCAACCACCAGACCACAGGGCAACGTGACACAATATGAATACGAGTATGAATATGCCATCCTCTTTTTTTCAAATATGAAGTGTTGCTCTTTGCCTGCACACCAAAAATAAAACTGAATTCGAATACAGCTGAAGGTTTCAACAATCTGGTGTTCTTTGCCATGCTTCATTAACATAATACATATATGTATATGATTTTTATGTGTGTCAGTTTTTGTCTTTCGAATTAACTCCTTATGTAATGATGCACAACCAGCCTCCAATGCAGTGAATAAAGGGGGTCATTGCCCTGGGAGAGAGGCGGTCGGGTCGTGAAGCTGACCGTTTACCTCCACCTAATACGAGCTTTAAAAATGCCTGACGCCATGGCTCTTCTTCACAGTATTTAGTCCCCCACAAACGAGCTGACCCTTATGTGATAAATACGCATGCGTAAGGTTTCGCGGTGAATGAAGAGTTGCTACTACCCATCTTGAAAGCATTACAACAGTGCACTCTGCTCACTACACGATACTTGAAATAGTTGACGTTTTCAGGTCGTGTGTATTAGCAGAACTCTCAGTCCTTCCGGCCAGTAGCAGTCCTGTAGTTAACTCCACCGCACCGGGCCAGACACGCTCACCGGCAACGGAGATCATCTCATTCTCTGTCCAGAATATGTTCTTGGTACAGTGCTTAACTAAGCACGGGGATAACTTATCTGTACTCCATGGAGCAGAGTCATTTAGGAGACGCCAACAATCGCACAGATAGCAAAGAAAATTCTGTGTAGTTTATTTATTTATTTATTTACTTTTGCGTAAAATCGATTCCTGGCATATGGAGGATTTATTCTTACTTAAAGTTACAGGGGTCTTTACAGAGGGTAAAGCGACCGGAACATGAAGTCGATGACTGTGGATGTTAAAAATGTCTGTAGCTACACTTCCACTTTCCCTTACGTCTTCATGGCACAGTGCTTAAATAGGAACAGGGACAAAATTAACTTTTAGTAAAGTAAAGAAAAATTATCTTGGTGCTCATTACACGGGTATGGAAAAGGAGAGAAAATAAACAGGTACGCTGAAGCGTGTATTTCAGCAGCATCTCTGACCTTCATTACATGATCTCATTACTGCGACAGGCCTGAATCACGCAGTGTGGCGTTTCCCACAGTTACAGCAATTTATAGCAGAACCTACAAATAACGTAACCCACCACGAGACAGTCATAAATAAAACCGTATTAGCTTCCACACTGCAAATGCGGTTTGCCTCTAGTGTATACAACTTTCAGATAAACAAAAAATGTACACTTACCACATTAAAACTGTCACAATACACATAAATTTTGTATGTAGTTTGTTTATTATGCTCTGCGACATGTTTCGGTGTTGCGGACATCATCGGGGGGTAATTAAAACACAGCGCCAAACGTGTAAATTTATTAAATACCTTGATCATCGTAGTAACTATATTAATGTTATCATTTTGTCATGACACAGCAGTCAAGCAGATGGGCGTGACCAATATTGGCATTAAAACTGTCAATATTAAAACTCCATGTACAATTATTTGATCCTATAAAAACATTAAAACAAGTACAGAAGGTCAAAATTGAATTTTCAATCACACATCCCCGTTGTGTTGAATATAAGATAAAATATTATATAAAATATATTATATATAATACAGTCAGACACAACTTTGTATTTTATTAAATTATATATGATTATAATTCCAGCGACATGTTTCGGCCCTATTTGTAGGGCCATCTTCATGCTGTTCTTTAGACAGTTGGAGTGCACAATTGATAACGCTCTCAAGTTACGAGTTCGCGTATTACAAGAATGGTTAAAATAATTGAATACATCATATAAGAAACTTGAGATTAAAATTTTAAATATGGTACTTTTTACAATAGATGTTCAAACCATATGAAATAGAATTGGCGGAGTGGTTATGGGGGGTAAACAGTGGTTGAGGTTCTCTCTTACTATAATATGGTGTCACTGGAATTATAATCTAATATAATTTAGTAAAATACAAAGTTGTGTCTGACTGGATTGTATATATTTTATATCATATTTTAGCTTAGTCAAATTTGAAATCAATATTTTGAAGCCAATATTAAAAATTTTATTAATATTAATTTTCATTCTTCTGGTTGTATATGCTTTCACACCCCATTCTCATATTCTCTAAGTAATTTCAGTCTGGTGTATAATAAACAACATACAAAATTTATGTTTCCGTTCATGGTCTCCTTTTATGATGTCACTTGTTTAAGTTCACTGTGAGATTTAGCAGTTAAAAATGGGATTTGGTGCTAAGTGTCTAACAGGAATTTACCACTGTATCGTAAGAAAGCACTGATTTAGTCTTCAGAATGCTGGTTTTTTCGAAACATCTAAGTTTATACCAGATTATGCGACGTCACATCTAAGAAGAATGGTATTCTTCACTGTTTTCGTACTGCGAACTTCTAATCTGATAAAATTTTTATAAGCCTTATTGAAGGAAATATGGATCGGATGGAAAGACCAAGTAGGAGATATAAACTGCTGTTGGATGACCTTAAGGAAAACAAAAGGCATAGGGATGTGAAAGAGGAATAACTAGATTTGACTCTTCTTGTAATAAACCAACTAGATGCATTAATTTCTCAAATTTATTTTTGGAATAAAACTCCACATGTTTCTGACTGTTCCTCTGTTCACCATCAGGAGTTTTCCACTGTACACACAGCAATGGTATATGTCATACAGGTTTGCTGACAGCTTGCGAGCAGGATCAGGACGGAACTGCAGCTCCGTCCTGATCCTGCTCGCAAGCTGTATGACATACACCATTGCTGTGTGTACAGTGGAAAACTCCTGATGATGAACAGAGGAACAGGCAGAAACATGTAGATTTTTATTCCAAAAATAAATTTGAGAAATTAGTGCATCTAGTTGGTTTATTATAAGAATTTATCACGATGCACGGTCACTTGAACATAGATGGGACTGTCTGGAGATCTCGCTCTGGAAGTATGGACGCGCATCACAATAGATTTTATAAGGCCCGAAAGTCTGTAATATTTCAATCCCAATAAACAGACGAAGGGTGAGTGATCGTTGCCTGCCTTCTGAATAAAACCTTAAAAATTTAATACTTTTCGAGCATTTTCGGCCTCGAGGACAGTGGTTCGATCCCAGAAGGAATATATTATTGTTATTGTACGTAGCGTCCAGATGGCGCCAATCAGTGATTATCAGAGATTTTTTTTCGGAAACCTGAGCATGAAGTTGGCCACTGAACTCCTCCAGAGCCGTAATTAAGACAATTTAACACTTCTGACGCAATCGTCAGTTCGTTTTTTATTTCTTTTGTACCTTTGGAGATGCTTCAATTTTGTATTTGGTGCTAAGTTCCATTTCTGTGGCGCACCTACAGCAAAATCAACTACAATTAACGATTGTCAGTATAAGATTATTATGCAAGAAACGAGAATGGTCAAAGAAATACACGCCTGGAAACCCATTTCAAAGAGGCCAATGGGAAGACCAAAGTTACGCTGGGAGGATGATGTTAAAAGACATACAGAGGTTAAAAGTGCCAAATTGGAAGACCCTTGTCCAGGAGAGAGGAAGATGGAAGGAAGTGGTTGGGAAGGCCAAAACTCTGCACTAAGAGTTGTAGAGCCGTACTAAGAAGAAGTTTTAGATTATTGCAGCTCGTGGACAAAAAATCCCAAAACAAATCGGTCCACTCCGTGATATTCCTCAGTCGTTATTTATGTTGCCCATTAGTGTTCCGGTTAAATCGTTTGGTCAAATATCAGAGAAGCAGCAAAGTATAATAATGTCTTTACTCATAACATTACAGACGTTTCTATACAATTTCCGTGTAAATTTTTTACATATGCGTTTTATTTTCATTTCTTTCTTTTTTACACTCTTCACTTGAAAACTTTTCTCCCTCTCTGTTCAGTCAAATCGTGTAATTTGATGTGAGTGAGACATAAAATAAAATAAATGAGACATACTCGTAATTTGGACGACGATACCAGGACAACAACAACAATAACAACAACCACAATAACAAAAACAAAAACCACAACAACAATAATAACAATAACAAAAACCACAACAACAATAACAAAAACCATAACAACAATAACAAAAACAAAAACCACAACAACAATAACAATAACAAAAACCACAGCAAAAACAACAAAAACGAAACAGACTAGGACACACACATTCATAACTCTCGTCACTGCTTCGGTTCCATTGGTTCAGAAAAGTTGGACAGCCTTTTAAAAAGTCATAAATTCACGAGTTTATTTTCACTCAAGTTCGAAAAGAAGGTCTATACAGAAATAGTATTAGGGTTAAAAGAATTCTATCTCTTTCGCTGTCCTGTACATATTTCTTGTTCCTCCCCTCACTGGAGATGGTATGAGCTAGTGAAGTCGGTATTCCCTTGTCGGAAATCACATCAGTGTACCCGTGGGACGAGCCTTCGAGTTACGTTGTCATTCGTGCAGCCCAGAAGAGCATTCCTGCACGTCTCTTGTTCCGCGTTCGAACATTGTCTTCGCCTGACATTCAGAGCACTGACACACATTTTATTTTCCCTTGCTGTCATTTAAGGTAAAGTCTACATTCCCTTGAAAGCGAATGAAATCTCTTTAGCAAATCTTGCGCAAGATATTTTGCTGGATGAAATATTTTCCTGTACTTTCTTCCAGCTTTCCAGTTATCATGATGCACTCACGTACCACTGTGGGGGCATTCGTATTTCAGAGTAAATCACTGTCTCTTATGGTCTTTTTAGTTCACTTAAAATCCTTAAACAATTACGTATCGGTTTTTTTTAAAATGTGCGCAGATAGAATAAATGTTTGCGCAAAATAATTTGGGTGAAATTGTCTCGTAGTTTATTTGAGACAACAAAACCGTCAAATTATGCTTTAACATTAACCCAAACTTGCATTTAGTCTCAGGATTTTGCTCGTCTTTAAAGCAATTATTCCCACCTTATTGACATGTCCTTTACGAAGCGAATACAGTGCTATGCAAAAGTTTATCTGTCGATTTATGCTTGCTTGTGACTTCGTACTTTCTTTCTATAAATTTTACGTTTGTGTACAAGAAAAGACTGACGTTCCAACCTTCCATCACTTGAAGAACACTATCTAGGAGCTGTTAAGTTCCAGATATAAAATCTAGCGACAGCGGATGCGTAAGTACTGGTAAACTCTGTAAGCGAGGGTTAGTGGTGATGATCTAGTGTAGGGTTCTGACGCGATTAGCATGAGATAAATTGTCTACTATGAAAAACGGAGGCCAGTAGTAGTTCTATCATAAATTGTACTTCAATTAATGTTTCGTACTCCGTGTTGTTGCACCGTTCTTATCGTCGAATTATTTAATTGGTATACCAACTGATGCACAGACATAAAAATTCCACATTAAAACATTAAAATTGCTCCGACATGTTTCGATCTTAAGATCATCATCAGGGAGCTACACTTTCCTCGCTAAAGTTACCATTAAAATTAGTCACTGATTAATTTCATTGTATAAACAGGGTGTTGTGGC
>Ga0136643_10008746_pt1 | contig 14842 bp, 8 predicted proteins | sample TergutLab28metaG_FD_96883 | JGI IMG/M metagenome (GOLD analysis project Ga0136643, IMG submission 96883) | Labiotermes labralis P1 segment gut microbial communities from Petit-Saut dam, French Guiana - Lab288 P1 (version 3) (version 3) | ecosystem: Host-associated > Arthropoda: Insects >... | reverse complement strand
GGCCATTATCTCCGTAACCGTTCAACTTTGGATATAGGTGTTTTGGGTTATATCGGTATACTTTAACATAAGGAACACTCTCCCGAAGTCTGGCACATTCCTCCTGGGACACCCTGTATACATTGCCTGTCTTGTCCATCAGTTAGATCCATTGACGTCTTATGTGATTCAGATTCTATTGTATTTTTTTGTTTTACATGTACCAGACATTTTTGTCATATTTCCCACAGTCTTAAGATATTTAACGGAATAATAATCTATCTCTACGTTACGTGGTGTGCCTTCAGAATTTGATTATTATTCATCAGATCAACAAAAGCACGTTTTATGTCGGAACCCGCGGTTTTATTTCATATTCGGTAGAACTCTTCTTTGACCTTGTCCTAAGCCACTGACTTCTTCTTAAGGCTTCGAATTCACACAGATCTTTTATGTATATTCCGTGTTAACAATTTCAGAAATAATCTCTCACAGTCAGATCCCATAGAAGAATATGGAATGATTAAGTTGTCGTTCTTGTGCTACATCCGTCTCGATCTAATGATACTAAGAACAGTATCTGAAAGTACAGAACTTACTTTATATAACCTTCTCCAGTACATTTTCACTTGGTCAGCCTTGGATCCTAATTCCGTTCTTTGTAATTTATGTTCACGGAGATTTTATTTTTACCTTGCAGTGGAACGTTAGATTGAGTTCCTGGCGTAATTATAGTCTTGTGTATTTTAGATGACTCTGAGAGGAAAAAAACGCCATTATCCTGCTGTCCCAGATATTTGTTCCATTACATCTCTCTCTCATCTCTTCAATCATCTTCCCAAACCTTCGTTCTCGTTAGGTTTGAATGCTGTTAAATTTTCTGGCGTTCTTTTGCATTCCATACGTGTTACGTGTCGTTTTAAATTATCTCCGTAGCTTTATACGGTCGATTGAATTCCTGATTCTGCAGAAAATACTTCATTGTGTTCATTATCAGATATTATGTACAGTCAAACCTCGATATAACACCGCCCTCACGCAGTGCCCGTTGAAGTCCGTGAGCACACATGCCCTACTATGCCATACCGCCACAAAATGCGGCAACAAACAGTGGCGCTGTATCAAGATGTGAGTTTGTCTTGCAGTTCTGTAGAGAATTCTTAATCTGCATGCCAAGACTCTGTCTTTATTTACTTTTCTAACCATCCTTGCAAGTAGTGTATAAACGTTTAAATCCTAATTGATGAATAAAATTAGAGTTGCTTCTACCAGACAGCTGGAGCAAGTTGCTTAGGGAGGAATTTAATGATTTCTGTTCTCCACCAAACATCACTAAGGTGATAAGATTGAGGAGGATGAAATAGGTTGGACAGTGTCACTTACGGGGAAAAGGGAACGAGATAGGAAATGTACGTACAGCATAACGTTGTGCTGCGTTCGCGTAATGATTATACATCTCGTCTGTCCTAACAGTATGCTACTATTCCACTGGAATTTAGTCACCAGCAACAATGAATTTTTATTATTGTCGAACTAAGTATTGTTGCCATGGAATCTCAGTAATGGTTTCCTTTGTACTAAGACCACTTGTCGCTGTCAACAATATAACGCCTTGCCATTGAAACGCAACAATGCCATCCCTTTGTTGTTTGGACAGAAATATTTCGTATTGTTTATAACTCATTCCTACAGCCTGAAACAGCTTCACAGGAATAGATCTCTTTTGTGGCGATGTGATTTTAACAGCAACAATGAGACATACTTGGGTCTTACTGTAAAGTGCCCGATGTGTGAGTGAACCTGAAGGAAAGAGGTAGGAGGATGATATTAAAATTGGCCTTGAAAGAAATGAGCTACGGCGACGTGGACTTGATTCGTCTGGCGCTGGGTAAGGACGAGTGGTTGGCTATTGTGAATGCGGTAATGAATCTTCGGATTCCATAAAATGCGAGGAATTTCGTGACTAGCTGAGTAAGTGTTAGCTTCTCAAGGATGAATGTGCTGCATGGAGTTAGCAGCCGAAAATTCGATTTCGAAAATATTTGCGGGCTATTATTCAGTCGCTGTGGTGGATGGACGTGAGCTACGTCATTGGGTCCGGATACGGCATCGGGTGGGTTATGATAGACGATCAATATATCACTTTTACGTTTCCAACAGCCACAATTTTGTTTCGTGTACACAGTGCTATCCAATTCATGTGGGTATTATAAGCTGTATCCCTCGCAGCAAGCAACGTACCAGGGGCATGTAGGAAGGACGTATTGGGTGGGGAATTGAAAATGAAAAGAGATTACTTCTCGATGGCTTTATTCTGCAGTACAAACTTTGAGCCTCCGAGCTACAAATTTTCGTTTTTCCATTTATTTAGTTTAATTTGTTTCATTTAAAAGGTGATGTTACAAATTTTTCCTTTCCAGTTGTATATAACAATTCTTCTTTGCTGTAAGGCTTTTGTAATCAGATCAGGTGGACGACTGTAATGTGTGAGAAACGAATATGACGTTAAAGTGGTTCATTCGTTATTGGCGGTGTTGTTGTAAAGGACCACAAGTGTTAATGTTGTGGTAAAACTGCCAGCTTCCGTGTTTGAGTTACCAGTTTCGAATCTTGCCTAGGCTACCTAAATTGGTGAACGAGGGAATTTGTTGCTTCGCAGCAAATTTAAATGTGCTGCGACCAGATCCTTCCAAGTACACACCATCCGTTGTCATGTTTTGCGCCATTCAACGCGTTACTGCGGTTTGTGTTAGTGTAAATTGTAAACGTAACATAAGTATCGGTTATTGATTAGGGCAGGTTTGTGAAGTAGAAAAGATTCTGAAAAGCGTTATAATTTTCAAGATGTTTTATGCGAAGTGCAGATACTCCTGTCACGGATATGCCTAAACAATTCGGCTATTATCTGGGTCAAATTTTACGTCAAATTTGAATTACCTTTTCATAAATTTGTATTTCTACCTTAAAAGATCTTTTTTTCTAACAGTAAGAAATTATTGAGAATTCTTTCCAGTCCTGATACTGTTTTCGATATTTATCATGGCCTGTATTTTATTTGATATGCGCGAAGTTTCCGAATTGGCTCCAGTGCCTTCTTCAGGTATCTGATCCTCATCATCATCATCATAATTCTTGAGATATTCTTCATTGTCTCTCTTTTTAAATTTAGCGGTGACGGCTGGGATGGAACCCGTGACCTTTCAGATGTACTGTCATTACCACTTCACTGCGGCTTAAAAGTTTCTTGCGGGTCATTAATGTTAAAGAAGGTTTGCAACAAGTCATTCCATATGAAATTTCGTATAATACAAATGGAATATAAGGCCATAAGGTTATAGGATTACAGTCAAGCATCCTCTGTTTAACTCCTTTAAAGTTGTAAGATAACTGGAGGCAAAAGAGGAGAATTAGAGGCAGTTGGTTGTTTTATTATTAAATAATTTCTGTTACATAGGGACCTTTTTGTAGTAGAAACCACTCTGTCAGATTGTTACGTTTTGGCGTATAAACACGCACACAGTGGGTTTGTCCACATTCTTACATTCATACATTTATTTATTTATTTATTCATTCATTCATTCACTCACTCACTCATTCATACAACCATACATTCATGAAAGCGCTCCGTGTTTCTTTTCCTAAAGTCCCCCTCCCAGAATAACGAGAGGTTATAATTCAACTTGGAACGGTTGTCTGTCTATTGGGATGTGATGTGTGGTTTGGTAAACTAGTACCAATCTACGGGACGAATCTCTTGTCTGCATCTTCAGGGTATAAATGGGAGGTAACAGGTACCTTCGAAACCTTGGTACCCAAATTTGTTGTCTCTGAAGTATATTCCCTACAATATAAAGAGAGTGATATTGCAGGTAAAGCTCCACATATTCGTACCATATTATATCGTAGGTGGGGGGAGGACAATGTGTATACCGTGCAGTATAAAGAGAGAGAGATATTGAAGGTTAAGCTAAGCTCTTCGTATTCTTAATATATGTCATAGATGGGGATGGGTAATCAACTATACGCGTTGGTCGCGTTATTCGAGGTGAACGGTTCCGTTCTACGGAAGCTGTTACGGAGCACAAGAACGCGTGTGGAATTGGTAACAAAAATCTGTCCCACTTTAACCATTGCGTTGCCTACCCTTCACTGAGCCTTGTTTCAAAATGACTGTTTTATACCGTTGACATAAATATAAGTCGTATATTATTTTCAATTGCTGTACAGTTACGGAGATTTCCTATGTAGAATACCCTATCCTTATATTGTGAGGTGTCAGTGTCGTAACGATTTCGGCTAGGTGGCGCGAGGTGTTGGGCAGCTGTAGAACCGTCACAGTACGGAATGGCACGTGACTCAGCTGGTTTCGGTGGGGTGTTCATCCGAAAGCGATAACCGGAACGACATTGCAGTAGCTTTCAAAACGAATGTCCGGATATGAGACACCGTCCATTGGTTGATGATCACGGGGAAACGAAAAGCGGGCAATCTCTTCCATAAGAAAGGACGTGGTCCTTTGTAGCCTAACGCCCGGTCGGGGTCATTAGGGGGCGCGATATTGACTAGTTTAGGGCGTACAAGGACTGTTCATAAAACGAACAGGGTGCGTGAAAAGGAACAGGATGCAGAAAATGAACGCCATGCATTACATTTTCTGAAAATGAAAATGTAAATTATGACGTAATGTGATTGTCAGCCTGTCAGGAACATGCCTCATTGTACACTATATTGACTGTGCTGCAAACAGCACAGGCTAGCCTGGAAGTGTGCACACTGTCTTGTATTTTGTACTGCTCTTTGAGAACGCCGTATCAAATGCACAGATATATGGCTTCGAATAAGACTGTAATGTAGAAGGGAATAAAAAGGGTAGGATCTGTCGAGGGCTATTTCAGAATACGGTTCCCACATTCGTCAAGTGGGCTGACTGCAAACCTCAAAAGGCTTCAGCTGTTGTAGTCGTCATTCTTTTCGATGATGTCGACTCAGGACTGCTTGAACTAAGCTGCTCGATGCTGCCCCTGTCGCGGTCAGTCCGCATAGCTCATTTGTTTCTAAAGTATCTTTCCAGTCACTATTGTTTTTTTCTTTTGTTTTTTTCCGTCTTTCTTTCTTTCCTACTGTTCACTTATTTTTCTGTACCAGTTTGTTTTCTGTTTTAGTCCGAATTTCGTGTTTTGTTTCGGTGTTTTTCACATTATTATGTTTATATATTTCGTGCATAATATCCCACTGCTGCGTGACCCTGTCGGAAGTGTGCCAACTTTCTTCCCCACAGTGTTCGCACCAATCATAGGTCCGTGTATCGGACTGACCATACTGTGTTTCATTCTTAGATTGGGGTGGGGGAGATTCTTGAGTTATAGGTCATGGGGCGTCAAGACATGGACAGAATCTAAAATGCTGGAAACTGCACCATTTCCCTTGAGTAAAATTCATACCAGAAGTGGATTACCTCTGAAGAAACACATTGGCCCATCGCACTCGGAACCCCGCACAAAGTTTACGACACGCGGCCTTGAAGTTACTCAGCTTTATGAGCGGCATCCCAGAGAACAGAACTCACAAATCAAATGTAAAGTCTTGTTACATTAAGGTCACATTAGGGCTAAATAACGAAAATACCTACTACCAAGGAGTACATTTTTATTTCTTGGTGTAATATAGGAGTATAAAACCTTTATATATGTGCCGCAAAAGTAACTTGCCACTAGAAGCGTCATGTTAATTGAACTTCGCTGACAAAATACTTACATTTATTTACAATCTGACATGTTCAAATTGCCTTCTACATTGACACACTGTGTGAACCTTTCCGGACTCCTTGCACATACTGTCTCTCAGAGCTGCCAAACACGACGACATATCAAGGGTCAAGTGACTGCTGCGACACTCTGTGTAAACACAGACCCATAGAATTAACTGTTGTTTTGTAAGAGTGCGAATTTTTTTTTTGCTAGTTTTAAGAATTTATGAGAGAACGTAATATGTCGAGGTTCTTAGCAGATGGTATTCGACCGTGTGGCGCAACGTTGGTTATTACTTATCTTTTCGTATTTGTTGATCTAGTAACCCTGCAAATCATCCAGAATTTTTAGCTTCCAGTGCTAGGTGATTGTGGGGTTAATGAATCGCAAGATGAATGGAGGAAAACCTTGTTAACCCAGTCTGAATTGCTCTACTTGCAGTTAACCTGGAGGAGACGAGGAAAACTACGCACCAGAGCACCCGAAGTTTGGCCTATAAAATGAGCCCGGACCTACCGATTACGAAGCAGTGCTACCCATTTTTCGTACATAGTGCACTGTTTATTACACGTACACAGTGATTAATGCATCTCTGTCATTCAGCATAACGTACCGAAGTGTCTTATGCACCGAAAGATAGTGCCTTGCCTTGTCCGCTTTTACCCACTCGACCGTGGCTTTTGATTAAAATCACCACATTTACCGCACTGTCATGGCCTGATTTTGAATTCCGACCTCCACGATGAGAAGTCCGCTCTTGAGCAGACACGGCTGTGGATTAGTGCAAATATATAAGACGAAATAGAATATTCGGTTCCTATTTACGACACTACCTGCAAAGTATCACGCTGCTGCTATCAGTAGCAGTGAAATAAGGCCGACCTATTAGACATGGCCTGCGCCACGAGACAGTATATATTCACTGTCTACATTATGGGCAACAGGAGCTGTGTGTTTTGGACTGAGGGAATAAAACCGAGTTGTCCTTGGCTTGCTGCTTCAACTTAATTTAGTCCAGTAGAAACGAATTCTTATGGGACTTCTTTGTGTTGGGTACCGTACTTTGTTTTAGGGAAGACGTTTAGCAGTAAATAACCCAGGTAGGACTTGAGTGATCGAATGAATGGGAGAGAATTGAAGTGGGAAGGAATATGTTAGAGCGAAGGATAAAGGAAACCGAAATGGAGAAACGTTTAAGGAGATAGGACGATTTTGCAAAATAGAAGAGACATGTTTCTCGTTAAATAATGTGGATTGCCATCTTGATGCAACTAGGTAATTTTATTGATGTATTCTTAGCTCTACATGTTTCGGGCGCATGCGCCCGAAACATGTAGAGCTAAGAATACATCATGAGGAAGATGCACGGTCAAACAACCCTCATGTTTCTTGCTGTTTCATAATTTACTTTAGTACTTGCCTCCACAGAACAAACGGTGATCAGGAGCACAATTAGCCCTTTTGAATTAGGCCTCTCGGACTAGAATGTGATTCAACATCTGTAGAGATGTGTTCAACGAGAATCCCATTGAATCACGCAGTGAACTGACAGACATTGTCTGGACAATGTGAATTCGATTTGCGACAGGAATAGAAAATATTTTCTTGTCCGCTACATGTAGACCGGCTGTGTGACACACACACACACACGCCAACTCCAATCTAATGGATAGCAGGAAACCTTCCCCGGGGTTACAAGAGACCAGCCGTGATGTATGTTTATCCCTGCAAGGCAGTAAAGCGAGCGGCCTTTTCCTGTCTTGGTGTTTTGGCGAGACTTCCGGTGAACACGAGTAATGTTTTGATAAAATGTAGTAAGTTGCTTGGTATTTTATGCAAATAAAGACGTCGCATCTCAGAGCAATAAATCTGCGATTCTTCTTCCGTTTTCAGTTTTGCGGAGTGTAGAAAAATAAGACTAAACTGTCTTTCGGGAAATGTGAATGGACGCTGTAGCACAGTTCCCAGTACTGCTATTGCCACTTTTCTTTTCCTTTTCTACACACAAAGGCTGCATTCCAATTCATCACAAATAAATGTTACAAAAATATGTTCTGGGGATTGTTCCTGACGTCTGCTTTCTGTTGAAATCTTAAATGCATGTAGAAAGTAGGCTGTAGCAATAAACATAAATTAATATTTTGCAATTCTCTCCATAGTTTCTTTCTTTTTTTCAGTTTTTCACCGTGCATATTGTCACAATTCACGTTTATTCACCAACACATGCACACTTTTTAAATAACACTATAAAACTTTAATTTGTTAAAATAGTTAAAATCTCTCCGACATGTTTCAGTTTATATTCAAACCATCTTCAGGGAGCTATTAACTCACGCTAAAGTTACCTATATCTCTTGTTGCTGTGATGGTGTTGTGGCAGCATGTCGTTCCATGTTTGTGATGGGTTCGGATGTTGTGTTACTAATCTTCCTCTTGTTTCACTGTGTCTGTGCGTGTGCTGTTTGGTATAATTCTTGTTATGTTTGCTACAGTGTAGCAAACATAACAAGACACAAGCACAGACACAGTGAAACAAGAGGAAGATTAGTAATACAACATCCGAACCCATCACAAACATGGAACGACATGCTGCCACAACACCATCACAGCAACAAGACATATAGGTAACTTTAGCATGAACTAATAGCTCCCTGAAGATGGTTTGAATATAAACCGAAACATGTCGGAGAGATTTTAACTATATTAACAAATTAAAGTTTTATAGTGTTATTTAAAAAGTGTGCATGTGTTGGTGAATAAACGTGAATTCTCTCCATAGTGTTTGCTGTTGCGGAGTGCTCATTCACCATATTTGTCAGACAGAAAATAAGCGTATGTTTTTTTATAGTGGCCATCCCGTTATGTAGTAGTATATATAGGTATACTTTTAATATTATAGTTACATAATTAAGTTTAAATTCTTCATTGTACAATTGGATGCTCAATTATTTTAACTTCTATTGTAAACGATATGGGATCCCATAGATTGCACACTTATATTGTACCTTGTATATGTTCTGCATTGGCCTGATGATGGCCGTTTCACGGCCGAAACATGTAGCCCTGATGTAATTGATATTTCATCACTATGTTGATGTACATATGTTGTGTTTTAGACGGTAATATATACATATAAGGGTATTTCATTATTATGTTTAAGTTTTAGAACAGACACAAGAACAAATGTATTATACCGCGACTTTAAGCTTACGTCTGTCCATAATGTCTCCCCATCAAATTTCACACGACTAGATGCAGTGGCTCAGCAGGTTTTTGCTTTCGCAAAGGGAAGTGTCGTAGTTATATATGTGACTTGATATATTTATAAAATTTTAATAGTTCTGTAAGTTATTTTTGGAATGCAAAATTATGGATTCCATACGAAATTTCCGTCGTGTCACTTGGGACTCCGACGTTCACATTGCAACAAAGTTCCTGTTACCTCTGAAGAGATGGAAAGAAAGAAGGTGGGGTAGCATTCAACATTATTCTCATGTCCGTTTTGGTGAAAATCCTTTGAGTGCTTCGAAAATTAGCAGAATAACACAAATTGAAGGTTCATGGGTTTTTTATGATGGTTTCGTGAATTCGCCTTTTTCTAGCAATCGAAGTCGGATAAAACGCAGCAGCATCACAAACACATTTAAAATATATATATATATATATATATATACCGGTTCCTGTTTTTGCCTCGCGCTTTAAAAAGGGTAGGCCGTTTAATACCTCCGAAATACTGAGGACTGCCAGTAGAGAGAGACGTGTGTGATACACAAATGATTGGGTTGTAATAAATTTAGACAGAAAAAAATGGGGAGGCCTTCAAGCTTTTACGCAGATTCAAAATAGCAAAGAGATGAAGAAAATAACCGTCTGAGTAAGTGAACGTTGGTTGCTAATATTAAAACTTTTTGAATGGTTTCCGAATTCAAATTGTTCATTACAGGAAATGGCTCAAACAAGAGCAAAGTGAAAAGTGTCCCGAAAGAAAGCCAATAAAGCGAGCTATATACATGAAAGTTTTACTGCCGTCTATAACAAGTCTCCATTTCCAACCCTTTTCTATGTTTCAAAATGACGCCATTAAGTCTGCCCCTTTATAGTGCCTCCTGTTATCATTTCCGCTTTTTCTTACCAAAATGTGAAGATGTGGGGGTGTGTTCATTGCAAGACAATATGGCTTCAACGAATGGAATTTATAAGCGTAGAGAAGAAACCCAACTAGATGCTACTGAATGCATTATTACACTTGTAATCTGCTGAACATGTTTCGGGCACTTATATGCCCATCATCAGGAGCTCGAGACTATACTTGTGTTATTGCCGCATATGGTGTGTAATGCCTTGGTTGCTGGTGGTCGGCGGTCAGGTGCAGGTTTTCTTCTCTAAGCATATACAACGTTGCGCGGACAAACGTACATCAAATTCGAATGGAATTTATGCTTAACGTATAAATGTAACTCCCTGTTGGTACTGAACGACTGAGTGGGGTGCCCTTTATTAGTATTAATAAACGATTCTGAATTATAATGTATAGTCCACTCTTAAAGTGTAGCATTAATCATGCAAAAGGCATGTTTGTACAGGAGTGCCGATAAGTCCTTAGCCCGACCAGGAAGGAAACAAGCTAATGTTTCTGTCAGAATGGCGTGAATTTCCTTCGGCGCCTTGCCTTGCAGAAAAATAAAACTTGATGACAGTTCGCGTCTCGATGTTGTTGAAATCGCGCGAGTCCCTGACATGCTTCCGAGCTTGTTTCATTCCTGGTCGGGCTAAGGACTTATCAGCACCTCGGTAAGCTGCAATTTGATGCCATAAACGGACCTCAGGGTACGAAAAGTTGGGTTTGCCGGCTGAGATACGTGGTAACGTGGTGAGTTATGGATAAGATGTACCCCACTCAGATACACATTAGAGCAGTAAGTCTTGAATTGTGTTAACATGTTAGTGTTGATATTAATACAGATGTTCGAGTTACACAGTGTGCAACACACGAACGTACTGTAGTGAAATTTGACTGCCGCGAGGATTGGAGGTCTTGGGAAAGGAGAAGAAACATTTGTGTAATATTACCTTATTCACTGTTATCCCGTTAGGTTTCATATAGCGGGTTACCTTCTTGTGCCCAGAATTCTCTAAATCAGGCTGGCCACCTTAAACCCACAGAATGGCCACAAAATTCATATGAGGACCGCTCTTGTGTGTGTGTGTGTGTGTGTTTCTAGAAGTGGAGGACCACGTTAATTACAACGCCGTTGTTTATAAACATTTGTTTTATTGCTGTTTGTCAAAGGTGTCATATGATCTAGAACTATTATACGATTTGTCTAGTCAATTATGCTATGTTAGTTAGTGTATTATCGAAACTATTTAGGTGACTGAACGTCCCCATTTTGCTGAGCACTGCCTTCTATATACACTACAAGTCAAAATGGCAGTCTATTTTCCTGTAGGTTGATTTAATTACGCTACACATCCCCGTAAACTCTATTGGAATGATGGTTAATGTAAAGATGGTCTGTTTTAAGTTTCGTTCCCAACATTTTTAGGATAGTGCGAAGGCTTGGGTGTATGTATAGCCAGTTTTCGACCTTAGTATCTTGCCCGTGCCCTCGACAGTGTAATGTGCTGATCACCGTATGTCTGCAATTATTCTTCATCCTGTTTAAGCGATAACCTTGTAATTCAAGGTATTTGTAACATAACTTAACTATGTATTATTTGGGCCTCCGCTGCTGCTCCTGGTGCAGTTTTTTTCACGTTTTTTTCACGTCATAACTTTTTTTTAAGAGTTGTAACGAAGAACTAAAACTATTTACGAGCCGAATAATGGCCCGTTTGCTTCACAGCGAAACGCCATTTTCACCTTCTTCACTAGTGTTTGTACATTTTAACCGCTAAGAACAAAGCTGTTGTTGAAAATAAGCTTATATTCCTGCAAGCGTGCAATAAGACAGCCTTTGTAATTCTACTGGTGTGTACGTACTCTCTCCTTGCGTGCGTTAGTCTATTACTTTAACATGTTGTAGTTTTGTAGTCTGCTGTATTTTCATAAAATATTAGATATGACGCGATTTGCAACGAGCTGGGCGGTCCGGGGATCGAATCGTTTTGGATGCGTGATTACCGCATGTGTCCAAACCGACCCTGGTTCCCACCAAGCTATCTGTAAAATTTGGATAAAGGGTCTTTTTCCCAGGAGTAAAGCGCCGGGGCGTGGCGTTGACTACCCACCTCCATGTAGCGCCGAGGTTAAGGAAGAGTAGATTTATACCTACCTCCACTCCCCCTATGGGGCTTCGCGGCGTGTTCTACTTAACTTTTTTAGACATGACATTCGAACATTGTCCGGGACTCAGCTCTGCTACCACAGAAACTGGGGAAATTTAGAGCAAGTTTATATGTACGGTGGATAAGACCCGGTCGCACACCTGAAATAGTCGTCAAGCTGGATTAGTAGTAAAAAAGTAAAGGTAAAACAGTCCCATTACAGGCCTGGACAGGCCCAGAGGGTTCCAGGAAGTTAAGGTTCCCAGATTACGTGACAACGGCACAACGCACAACGCACAGGCCGCCTTTACCCCCAGGAAATACTCCTGGTACTCATTTCTGTTAGAGGCTGAATCGACCCCAGGGCCATAGTGCGATCGGAAGGATTTTATGTCAATGAAAAATCCACTGACACCAGCTGGGATCGAACTAGGGACCGTCCGATTTGTAGCACAGCACCTTAACCACTGTGTTGAGTAGTACTCTGGAAATTTTCAGAAAAATTTTATATGGAAAATTTGTAAACGTCTCGCGAGAGCTCTCTCTCGTTTCCTCCTACTTCGTAGATGAGGTGGTATGAGGCACACATTGGTGGTGGGGGAGGGGGGTGGAATGGGAGAGAAGAGAACTGCATACAGGATTTTGGTGGGGAAACTGGCAGATAAAAACAAGGCCTGGATTGTATGATAATATTACCGTGTGTCTTAAAGCAGTGGGATGAATGGCCGTGCACTAACTTCAACTGAACGACAATAGGGACAAGTGGCGGGCTGTTGTGAACACGGAAATGAACCCTGGTTTTAAAAATGATGGGAATTTCGTGAGTGAATGAGGAACTGACTTTCTGAAGAAGTACTCCGATATGTAGAGTTATCAATTAAACTCGAAGTATATATTGAGATGTTAGAACTTCTAATGTGAATCGTGCTTGATTGCAGCGAATGCAGCTGTGTCTTTGTGAACGTTACGTTGCTACAACTTTTTAATTTCCTTTCGATGTCTCCAGCAGTTCAGGCTAGAGTTTGTATTAATCGCAACGTGTCTTCCGGCCTCCCACCTGCACTTCTGTAGACTAAACTGTAGGGGAACATTGTTCTTGTTGAGAAGCTGATTGTAAATTGCCTGCCAAGAGGTTCGACTTTTTATAGAACTAGAAAGCTCGTTATGCTGTTATCAAGGGACCGTGGTTTGGAGATTAAATAGCACGCACGAAGATTTTGGTTTATTGTTTTGATCTGTTATGAACCCCCCCCCCCCTTGCACAGGTTGGGAGAGGACTGTCCCAACCTGTGCATCGGAAGGCCACCTACATAGTGTGATGATACCACATGTTCCTGATGATGAGCACAGTAGTGCTCGAAACATGGAGAAGAATATAATAAACTTATTAATAAAACAAGAATTTTTGCGTTAAGTTGGTCAATTACTAAGATCATGTACGAGTAATTTTTTTTTGTTCCTGCCTCTTGTACTTACTCATTTAAGTATAGAGTGTAATTGTTGCACTTGATCACACTCAGTGACACACATCCGCAATTGTCAGGACTCCCGTGGACGTCGGATCGGCACAGACATCTATGTCCCCGGCAGGATTCAAACACACAATTCTAACAAACGAGCGGCTGCAGACCTACGCCTCAGGTCGCGCGACCACCGGAATCGGCGAGTAATGTTGTTAATGTGTTTAGAAGTAGAAGAGGTGGATTGGTTGTGCAATATGCATTTGGATAAGGAGGAATTCGTACTGAACTCTAGTAAAAGATGGAATATTGTGTTCTTGAAGGAATTTTACTTTATGAATCGAAGAAGATGAAGATTTTATAATTGTGAAGTGGTGTATAAAGCAGCGCAATAAGTTTGTTTTTTTAGATCTTGATAATCATAGAACCATTTCATCTGCATAAGTTCCTGTTAAATTTGCCTCTCGCTGATGGCTTAACTTTCGAGATTGCTCAGTTGAAATAAAAACTACCGTTTATGTATTTTGTTCCTGTATTATTTAACAAAGAATATTCTGTTCCCTGGATTCCTCTTGAGAGAAATACTGATATTAATATGTGTCAAACAATGAATGGGCGAATAACTTGTTCATTATACATGTGGCTAAGAAGGTAGTGTAGCTACCGCTACGCGCGACACCTTATGAAACTACAATAGTTATTAAACCGCGTAAAAGTGTTAGAAATTCAATTTCGTTATCCTAGCTCTCTCTCTCTCTCTCTCTCCTTCTTTCCATATTCAGCTTCTTTACTCATATACAACATACAAAGCCTTTTTGAAAATATTAAAAAGGTGATCTATCACTTGTACATAATGCCCTACCTTAGCCAGGCTTGATGAAAACTATGCCGTTCCGCCTAAGAGATGACGCACTGAGAGATCGAAGATGATTGAAAACACAGAAAGAGCGAAGGATTACTAAGCGTATGGGTTTTTTGCAAGGGGTGGTTTCTGTAAGGGGAGAATGTGAATAATATTGAATAGGTAGAGGGTTTTAGTGCATAATGCGGGAACATTAAATCTACCATTTCCTCATGTTTAATCTCTGAGGGATGCCGGTGAAAGAGCCACGAGCTTGTCAGTTTGACACCAAAAGAAATATATTTTTGGAGCTTTCGAATATTATATATATATATATATATATATATATATTTAAATAATATGTCGTGAATTTTGATAACTCATTACATTACCTGAATTTGGATTCAGCAAATTTGCTGCATCTTCCGCACGGGACTCAAATGTGTGTGTGTGTGTGTGTGTGTGGGGGGCTAGTATCTCACATCCATATGGTAGAGTGCCTACATGAGGAGTGTGTGAAGATTTTATTTTACACTCTTACACGCCTT
>Ga0136643_10008743_pt1 | contig 14845 bp, 12 predicted proteins | sample TergutLab28metaG_FD_96883 | JGI IMG/M metagenome (GOLD analysis project Ga0136643, IMG submission 96883) | Labiotermes labralis P1 segment gut microbial communities from Petit-Saut dam, French Guiana - Lab288 P1 (version 3) (version 3) | ecosystem: Host-associated > Arthropoda: Insects >... | reverse complement strand
GAAGCTGATGTGTACCATTTAGTTTCAAGCCATCCTGGTTTACCTGAACCCTCCTAATGGCGTACTCTAAAGCAAAGTTAAAAAGCATTGGTGATAAGAGTGTCTCCTTGTTTCAAACCATTCCTAATAGGGAACCTGTCAGACACATTCTTGCCTACCCAGACTCTGCTATATGTTTCAGTCAGACTCATCTTTATTAACCTTACAAGTTTCCTAAGGATACCAAACTCAATGAGAATCTTACACGACTTCCCTCCTAACTGAATCATAAGCTTTATATATATATATATATATGTGTGTGTGTGTGTAATATAATGACACTCATGCGGACACATTTAACCAGTTCTTTGTATTATAAGAGAATTTAAAATCAGTGACTATCATTCAGGCCAGTGGGGTTAAAACACTTCCAGCATTTCTTGCTGTCAAATTGAGTGGTCCACATTCTGCAGGAGGATGTACAGACACACTCAGATTTGTGAAATTTCAAGTCACACATCAGAGTCATGCAATTAAAAAAAAGTAAAATAAAAAATTTAAGTAGTAATATTTTGAAAAAGAAAACACTGAATTTTTCCTTATGGGAATGAAAAAGCAATGAGATTGAAGGTGGCAGAAAAATATTGCTGGGTGACCCCATAGGAAGTGTGGTGGTCATGCTGTAGCCAATCAGGATCCAGTGTGTTGGAGTTTGGATTTAAACTGGAATCCCTTTTATAAACATATATGGGTATACACAAATCTGACCTGTGCAAAACTCGAACATAATGATTTAGAAAGTCAGGAATTGTCTTTGTATCACTGATTCACACAGCAGACATATCTTAAATTCATTCATTCATACCAGAAAATCAGTCTTGCAGATAAACAGGATCTTCTTGCAGCTCCTTCATTCAGGATACACAAAGTAAACAAGCTGCCAAATTACATAAATAACAAAATGTACAATGAAATTAAATAATGCATACAAGAACTGCTTTGAGGTCATAAATATGTAAAAAATTTAGTTCATTTTTTATTAGGACTTTTAAAAGAACTCTCATTGTACAGAAATACACAGATACACATCCAGACAGGAGAAATAAAAACATATTACTCTAGTCTTAACATTACAAAGCTTTGTTTCAAGCCTTTAAAACTTACTAGTCAAAATTTATTTTTCTCATTTAGCTGTAAAAGTTTTATACAGTATAAATGTCATTTCTTATAGCATGTATGCGTTAACTACAAAATAATTTTTTCTTCTCTTTCCTAAGCAAGGATCAAGTTAATGTAATAAACCTATAGTATTATTACTAAATGGACAGTCAATTCATCGGTCATATGTAACACTAATAATATAACTTAACTAAACGTATCAGTATACATTATAAAACAGAATAATGTACTGGTACTGTTTAGCTGCTAATCTAGTAACAATGCACAGTATATGCTAAGGAAAGGAAACCATTTTTCTTGGAGGCTTTGGCAGTATGTAGTTGTTCAGTCTTCCTGTGCTGCATCTGGTTTAACAAAACTCCACCTATAATACTTAATTATTACTACCCGATAAACACTTTGACTAGTGGTACCATTGTTTATGGAAGGTCACACAGTAATAATTATGACTCTTAGGCTGTTTGAAATGTACTCTAATAAAGTATCAAAATTATGGAGATTCAATGCAGATAAACTCTATTATTAGGATAAAATGATCTAAATAAAAACATCTTATTCTTAGGCACAGACATGTTGTTCTTACTACACATGCTCCCTAACAAACAAAATGTTCTGGACTGCAGTTATTTGATGTCATTCTTTACATAGCAGACCTTGTGCAGGTTGACCATTTTTTGATAGTTCAAGTGTTTGTTTGGCATAACCATTCTCACCTTGCCTGGATAGCAGGGGAAGGCTAAATAGTACAGTCCATCTTGTGTTTATGGAATGAAACTTCACTTACTTTGCATTAAACTGTTTCAATGACACATGCATAGTCCAGCTGGTGAAGTGTTAATGTTGCCCTGAAGTTAAAAAAATGGTCACCAGTCCTATAATAGTGGGAGGATTTAGAATCCCCTTTTCACACACAAGGTCGAGAGCGATAAAACTATGACAGCTCAAAAACATAATTGTACCCATAAAACTGTGAATGAGACCTGTAATATTCTAGTATTGTAAAAATATTAAAATGATGCTGTTACAACCAGCAAGAACAAAGTACATAAGCATCAAAGCTTCTCAGCCATTTCTGCACCCTCTAACCAGAAGTGCTTCTAAATACAGTGGTCCCTCAGCAATCTGGTACCCCCAGTGGCTTAGACAATTTTGGGCCAACTGTAGCTCAGTATTTCCCACTATAATTATATTATCTTTATTGGTATTATACACCATTCTCCTTCTTCTTGAGCTATACAGTCCATTCTAGACCTTGGCTTCCCATACAGTCTTCCTCCATTCCTGATAGTCTCTGGCCATTGCCTACCTGTTTTTTATTCCCATTACATTCACATCCTCTTTTACCTCATCTCTCCATCTTTTGCATGGTCTTATTTTGGAATTAAGTTTGGAGATGAGAACTGTACTGTGTCTAGGTTAGTGATGTGAGGTGTAATAGAATGTTTGGAAATGTAAATGGGTTAAGCCAAATGAGAGGGTAGTGAAGTGTAAATGAGAGGAAGTGAAGTGTCAATAAGTGTAGTGAAGTGTAGTTGGGTGAAGTGTGGTGAAGAGTAGCGAAGTGTTGCAGTGTAGTGATGGTCTTAGTAATAAGGTGTCCAACATTATTAGAAGTCATATAGACAATATGAAGTTGCTGCTTATACATTATTTAGGTTCCATTTTTTATCAATGTATATATGGTTGTATTCCTGTTTAAATGCCACGGTAAAACCCACAAAGATGGGGCAGGGCCCGCACTCTTCCAAAATTTTTGTGTTGTTCTATGTATTGTTTGTTTTGTGTCACTCTGTGTATTGTTTGTGTAAATGTGTACTGTACTACTGCCACCGGGTGGCTACCCAATTGCAATTAGCAAATATATCATCTCATATCTTTTTCTTTTTGAAGTCCAATTTCATTCATGTTCCCAGGTTTAAGCATCATTTATACATTCCATGTTGCACTTTGTATATCCATTTTCTGTTTCCTAAATCTTTCTCAAAGTCATGAGTTATATACTGTTAGGTACAGGATTTCTGCCTTAAGGTATTTCAGTTAAGCAATGACTGATGATTTTTTGTATGTTACCTATTATACCATGGCATTCCCCTCGCTCATCCAGATTCCTGGGTAATCTGGACCACCCCTCCCCACATACAGTCCAGATGACCAAGGGCCTACTATACCTACATTTTCCTTCATGATGTAACAAATAACTGATGAAAAACAGCTGACATTTTGAGTGATTTCAGGCTTCCACTGTGATGTAGCTGAGAACTTCACTCTTATGGGTTATTACACAATGAGTAGTGGTAGTGGTAATTACCACTACTTGCTGTGTAATAACCCAGAAGAGTGTAGTTCTCAACTGATATTTTGGTCAACAACTATAAGCACACTGACCGAAGACAAAACAATCACCTATTACTCCCCCAGTGGACATGCTCATAGTCTGGTGTTGCTTGTCAAATTTAAGAAAGTATTTTGTTTCTACTAATCTAATCTGCATATCAGGTTTTGCAGTCTAATATACCATGAAAAATTTAAGTGCTGTTCAGATCTCCTCCAGCTAAAATAAAAACTCATATTTTATACAATGGAACATGAATTACAAGAAGCTTCTTCTGTGCAGACAGAATATTTGTTAAAAAATCATGTTTTTGACACCTTCTTTGCTATTGTACTGAGTTTGTTTCTTATTTTTTTTTTAGTGTTTAAATGTTGACAACATTAAAAAGTTACTGTCACAATGAAACCTGCTTCTTCATGTCAGTACCCCATAATACTCCCCTGTGATTCTGAAAGTGTATAACAGAAGGTGACTATTGTTACAAAAGTACTTTGGACGAGGAAGACTTCGAAATACACTGTTCTGTCTGAAATAAATATAGTACACAAATCATTTTAGAAGATAACCAGTCCCTGCTGTCAGCACAAAACATACCATTTTATATGTGAAACATTGTATTAATGGAAGCATATAAGAAACTGAATTTGCTTGATACGTAAATTTCGCAGATTACAATTGTTTTGTGACTAGAAACCTTTTTAAATGTTTTGAACGGTGTACCCATACCTACATATTGTCTATATGAACATTCTTATGCAATATAAACCAATTACTGTCAATCCTTGCTATACAGCACATATATTCAGTAAAATGGTAAAAGGTAAAGTTGTCTCCATGCAAAGCATTAAGACATACATGGGGAGTAGCAACATAGCTCCACTCATTCTTAACCTCAACACTAGATGGAGATGAGTGATCTCCCTCACGCCCTGGCCACTTTTCCCCCAGGGAAAGAGATCCCAGTAACCACTGAATGGGAGGCTGGGAGGGCCCTAGAGCCTGTCTGGACGTTTTGTAGAAGAGGTAAATCTCCTGCCACTGTCTGTATACATTTGGATGACAGCAAGTGGCAAAAGTGGAGGTTCTCATGGTAGTAACTATTAAGATAACTGCCTTCAAAATTGGGGTATCCCAAAAGACAGTAACCTTCAAAGTGGTCGAAATTTGCAAAAAATGTATACACTAGTGCCTATAAGTATACAGTTTAACCTCTATCATCTAGGAACAGGAGACTTTAAAACCCCCAATACTAGAGGGCTGGTGACCAGCTTCTAATTCAGAGGTAATGGTAACATTAATGACAAAATTTAACACCAAACCAGCTTCACAATGGGCACACTGGCACATAAAGTTTACGAATGTGACAAGAATAAGATTATTCTATAAATAACTAATACCTTACATAAGGATGTGATGTGCAATCTGCATGGATTTTAACCCTTTGGCAGTAATGCATTGGCCTTTAATTTCTTTCAGCAATTAGCCTGTTACTTAAAATTTTAAACTTGCAATACATTTGGTTGTGTGTTTAAACACTTCAATGCAAGTAGTGTTTAGCCACTAGATACAGTAGGTCATAATATGTTGCAGTAAAAAACATGACTGAGTAACCCATTCCTGTATGTATTTTTGTCAGTCCTACGTAAATTCTGAAAAGAAGTTCCTTAATCTGTCCACAGCTGCCTTGTAACATGTCTTATACAAGCAACAGTTCTTTAGGAACATTCTATGAGTCCACAAACCCTCAGATATGAAATTACCTCAGTAGGTAGATGCAGATATGAACGGCACTTACACTGGCTTACAAAGGTCTCATTAACATCTTCCATTTGTTTTGACTTTTACAAAGCCTTGGCCACATGATAATAGCCTATATGAAACTGGAAACTCAGTGCGTCTTTAAAGAAGCAGCTGTTGTGAAGGGTACAGGAAATGTGCTGCTTTAATTTGGGTCCTATATAAAATGTGGAACTGATAAACTAGATTAACACAAAAAACAGTTTTACACCGGTCATTATCACCAATCAGCAGCAACACCATGGGCTATTAAATTTAGTAGATATGTTTTAATTTAAAAAAGAATTCTTTTTTGTTTTCAACCAACTGAACAAATGAAGTTCAGCTGTAGCACCAAAGAAATAGTGAACATTAAGGGAATGCTACATTGCCCAAAGCATGGAAGAGACAAGATACCTGTAACATCAATGTTACCCTTACACTGTTAGACCCAATTTTATATATCAGCCTCTGGCAACAAATGTGTTGATGCAACAATTATACTTATAATGGAGGAAACATCACCCTCAAACTCACTTTAATAAAGAGTTTCAGATCTGGAAACCACAGACCAGTGACTCTTGAACATTTCAACTTGCATCCTGTTGGTCACTGTATAAGAAAACCCATAGCGTCACCACAGCTTAAACAAGCTTCTCTTTTTTTATTAAATTAATTTTTAGAGTCACATATATCTTATGTGTCATATTAATTTTAACACGTTCCTATTTTTGGGGCTTCATGTCCCCACTCAGCAACCATAAAGTTTCACCAGTGGAATACCATCAGTTTGGAAACACTGGCACAGATGATACATTTAAATGTATTGGATTCTGTCTTATTTGTGCAAAATTTTAATGCAAGTATTTACTAGTGTACAGAATGCACTTTGTCTTCATTCCAAATTTTTGTCTCAAACACAAAGTATATGCAGTAGACAGTACGTTCTCATCTGACAAATACCATCAATATATGGCATATGTCCATTTACTGTGCACTTCATTTGAGAGACAGCATTATTTTAGTTAAGTATGACGATAACTGCCAAGATTATATGTTGTCTATTATGCATGAACACTCATATGTGTATGCAGGAATGGCATAATGATACTAAAAGGACAAAATACATGGACAGAAACCTGTCCCAATGCCACTCTATCCACCAAAAGTACCACACAAATTGTCCTGAGATCAAATCAAATAAAAGGTTCACTTGTATAAATGATCAATGGTCATGTAAAACTGCAGGACAGGGATCCCGGTAAAACGATGTTAACAAAAATTTGATCAAAAACTTAGTCAATTTTCTTCTTAAAAAATGAATGTAACACAACTGCAACTTCTTTGGGGAACTATGTTTAAAGGCACAAACAATGAAGTGCCATCACTAATATAAGATATATGCAAATTATGTCACACACAACACAGCAAAGTAAACACATACTCTCAAAAACTACGTGGCCTTAGTCCACACGCGAACTATACCCATACACTGTCACTTAATTACTTACAGTTTATTTAATTACACTGTCAGAAGCTCAGATGACACAGCATGGGAGAGAGGTCAATATATGAACAACAAATCATACAGGATGTGGAAGCAAGCAGTTGTGGTCTCATTTGAGAAGCTCTCCTAGGATTTGTCTGAAGCAAACGAAGCAAAAATACCTTTCAATGCACACAAAGTCCTAGCTCAGATTTGAACTGAGCACTTTCCACATATAACTAAGAAGCAATACCATTTTTATATTCATTTTAGAAAAAAGTGGAAGAGAAGCACATGCCAAAAATATCCTTGCATCTGGAATACACATCCTGCTCTTATGGAGTTCATCCATATACACGACATCCTTTTGCCCTCCACAGTTTTCCTGATTTTTGGATCATATGTCTGAGTTTCAGTTACTGTCAGCAAGTCTCACAGTTGCAACATAAAAAAAAAAGGCAATCAATAAGCCTCTAAAAACATACTATCCAAGTATTAGCCTAATTATATACGATTCAAGAAGCTGAATATCTGCTTCCATTCAAGACACTATGTTACAAGTCTAAAAAACAAACTCTCCTGAATTACCTATTTTTAAATGTACAGGATGAGGTCTTGCAATGGCATAAATAAGATCACTGTATACCACCTGGCACAAGGAGCCCCAAGGGTCAGAGTGGCCACAAAATATATAAACTAAAGAAATTTGTAAGTTCTTTCAGACTGGATTCCATTCTTCTGACAGAATGCAGTATTCAGGATCCCTGTTATGCCATATGGGAGTAACTTCACCAATAATAATAGGGAGCACCTAACTGTTGAGTCAGAGGACTGACTGACTGACTGGTTATCTACGCCACTGCTGCCATGTAAATATCCCTATTTATATACACAGTCATAATTCTGAACATGGCACATGGCATTACATACATGCAGTATATTTTATATACACCTTCATACTGCCAAATTACTCCAATTTTCATGAATTATATTCAGTTTTACACATTCTCAAGAAAGTAATGTATACTGAAAACCCACTCATTTTTTTCTCATGTACACAGCACTAGTCATGTATGTTCACACTTACACTTAAATAAAAAAAGAGAGCAATTTACTATGGCTTTCTAAAGGTGGAGAGATCACAGAAACTTGTGTTCAAGCTGAATTTCTTTTCAACACCCTATCTACACAGGTTCACATACTCCGCAATGTCAGCTTGATATGGCAAAAAAAATTGTGGGTGATGGTAGCAGCAATAGTTATCATTGTAAACTGTAATTTCCATGCACACAAATCTTCGTATGCTTCTCTTGGACTTCTATCTTCAGTCTTTATACAAAGACTTATTTATTCAACATAAATCTCAGACTGTATCTTAAGCTAGGCACTTCCATTCCTCATAACAAGTTTACTGCTAAAATTGGTAAGTATGTCATCAAGCAACCAGAGTTCTGGTAGACAGATATACACACCCTGATTACAATGATGGGAAGGGGAAAGCCCTAGCTTAGTTTGCAATCTGTTGGTCTTATCAAAATTCTATCAGTATTTCACAGTACAAAATAACAGACCCAAGTCTCACAACACAATTACGTTTCCACTCTATTCACTACATATGATTTTCTATTACATAACTTTTTATAAAAATGGAGGAAAGCTAATCAACAGCTAGCAAGAATACTTTAAAACAACATAAAATCCATAACAAGATAGGCAAATGTCTTTAATTAAAATAATGATTCACGTTAAAATAAATTACATAAATTATTAATATCATCAGGCATACTTGCTCTTGTTACTGGAAAATGTGTGGATTAATAAAAGGCCTCTAGAGAACTAAGTAGTGATTCACAGTGAGAAGGAAGACTGGAAGAGGCACTGAATATTTCAAAGCAAAACAAAAATGTGGAGAAAACATGTATGCTGTACTATGACACATCCTTCACAACTTCATCTATGCTATACATGACTACGGTCATAAGCAAGAAGGCACAGCTGCGAAAGCAGCAACTGAGGATGGTTATACCCAATGAAGGGGAAATAAAACTATGAATGCAGAAAAGTGTGATTTGTTATGAATCCAAGTCATCATATAGTTGAGTATTCAGGTAAATTAAAATGAAATGAATTTCATATTTTCAGTCTCAATTTAGACTGACATACGTACTTTCTATTATATGAATTAACCTGAAGCAAACAAAGAGAGAGAGAGAGAGAGAGAGAGAGAGAGAGAGAGAGAGAGAGAGCAAGATATGATTTGGTTCTCTCAAATGTCTTGGACGAAGTCCAAATAAGGAACTACGGTACCTTCATTAATTTACGATAAATCAACAGCATGAAATGTAAGTTGAAACTAGCAAGAAACAGGCCATATTAGTAACACAACTGAAACATTCAGTTTAACAGCAACACTTTTTTACTGTGCTCTGCAGGGATGTGCTATCATATACAACCTTCTACGTGGATACCAATGTTCCAGAAGAACACACTGCCTCCATCTTCATGGCCAGTTATACATTCAGCTACTTGCAGCTAAATCAAACAAAATAAGATTTGTTTAAAGTGCAGTGTCACAATACAAGCGGTTCCTGCCAGTTAAAAGACACTATACACATAGGCAATAAAATGCAGAACAATACAGTATTAACAAATACAGGAAAGAAACATCACAAGTTCATGATCGCATACTTCTGGAATTCACCATCAACCTAATATACTACTTCACCAAGAGTGATGTAAAAATACTGAATATGTAAGCAATGTACAAATACTGAATCTGTAAGTATAGTATGTACCAATTTCACATCAAATCAAAACTCACATAAACTGCAAACAAGACACTTCAGCGTATGGAATTTTTCAGTGGCTTTCTGGTCATAATATTCCTTGTAACATACATATTCTGTCTCTGCAGCAACATTGAATACGTGATGCATCAGCTATAGAGAATTTCAAGTACTTTAGAAATTTCTAAAAATGTGTCCACCTTTTCACTAATGGAAATTTAATTAAGCCATTAAAGTTCATAACTTAAAATGTCAATTTTTTGGTCTTTTTAATTTCATTCATACCAAACCAAAAACTTTTTTTTTTTACTGACTGTACATGTTGAATTTCTGCCTGTACATAACATTTTACAAATTGCTAACATCCATCACACTACAGAAGGGAGCACAAATCACAATTCCTTGCCCTGTATCAACTTTCATCAGTTTACACAGTTGTGTTTCAATTATTTTCATTCTGTTTTCTGTGAAAAAGTCAAAACTGTTTCTGTTTGGCAACATTTCATGCGACATAATGAAAATTGTTATCTGGTTTACAGTGATGCTGCCAACATTTAACACAGTAATCCCTCCCAAATTTTTGGGATACTGAACAGGGAACAGAAAGTGTGGGTGGAAAAAGAAGTCTTTTATTGGAGTATGTGAATAAAATTGTTTATAACTTCTGTCTGAATACCAACTTCCACAGTTCACGACTAGAACCAAGATGACATAATTCTCTTTCTTGCATGTTTCACAAAAACTTTTCATTCAGCTGCTCTTCAAGTGAGAAGTATATACAAAATCACTAGAACTGTTGAAACACATCTTTCATTACCAAGATATTACCATCAGCTGTCACACTTTCATCCTCCAAAGTTTATAATTCTTTATTCAACACAATAAGCAGACCGATGCAGCAGTAATTCATCTGTTGCCACAGACACAGTTGGTTTTTGCTCTGTCAGTACATAGGGTACTTCATCACGGACTCTGCTATAAAGCGAATCCTATTCTATTAGACTGGTGCCTTTACAAGGAACCAATAAAGTAAAATTCCAATATTCTTAAAATACAAAATTCAAAAAGATATATTAAACTGACGTTACATCCTGATCTTCAGAGTATAGGTGCAATGTAGCTGTCCAAACAAAACATTTGAGACCATAAGTCACACAAGTAACTGCCACATCCCTTTCGTGTGGCATCTCAGAACATGATGACATATTCCACATTCCAACACTTTATGGTTCAGGACAGGGCTATTCATGTCTGACAGATGCTACATGATAAATTTTCAGTTCAGATGAAATATTTTCTGTATCATACATTTTAAATGTAACATTTGGATCACACTACATTTGTGTTTTTCAGCACTTTAAAACATGCTTAAAATCTTCACAGTCAATTTCAATTGCCACTTATTCATCAACAGCAGGCAAACAAAATACATTGGATGATGCAATATATCCCACACCATCCGGTACCCTGCAACTCTGGATTTGGAAGGTATATTTTTCATACATTCTTTTAGCAAAAGAATGAAAACTATTTCAAGTTTTCACAGCAGCAAAGACTCAAACTGCCATCTTCTGTATCATGACAACATCATTACATACAGACAGCATGCTACCCACTGAGAAACATATCCAGTTAGTCCATGACAGATTATGTGGCCCTGAAGACATTGTATGGGTACAGTACCCCATGCAAGTGTGGTACAGTTTATGTCACACAGACCCAGATCTTCCACTGAGACTAGCGTCAAAGAGTAACATCAGCACGTCTCCATCATGTATCATGTGGTTGAATCAGCCATAGCAGAACTCAGCACAAAATTGGGTAATTGCATCTTGCTACAGGCCACCAGCATCCTGACCATCACAATGAATCAGTATCAAAGCTTGACTTTTCACTTGATGTTTGTTGCAGAGAAGGTACCATGTTCCTGTTTTAACCAAATGACAAATTTTCACAGTACTTGGAATGAACATCATTCCATTCAGGATCACCCCACCCAATGTTCCAGTCAAGTGGGTGGCAGTAAGTAATGTTTTGTATTTGGGAGGTCCCAGATTTAAACATCAACTCAGAGAACATCTAACCTGAGGTTTTCACCATATTTCCTCAGTCAGTCCAAGCAGATACCAAGACAGCACCTCATATTAGACTGTAACCAGTACCAACAAAATCCTGTCCAATTCAGTCTTCAGTAATCAATATGTAACTCCATGCTACAATCTAAGCGACAGAAAGTGTTGTTAAAAACCAAGAATTAGAAACAACCTTCACCCTTTTGTACAGTTCAGTTCCCTACCATCTGTAATACCAGAAACGAGGCACACAAACTTTCGATGTGAGACCGAAACTAACATCATTAATTGCATACTCACACAGGACACTAAACTGTTGTGATGTAACAACCTTCACCCTTCCATATGGTTCCCTATCAATCATGCTGCAACAAAAGGATGTAAACTTCTGAAGTGGAACTGACACTAGCATCATTAATAGCATACTCACAAAGGACACTAAAATGTTGTGACATTATGAACTTCACTCTTCCACACAGTTCCCTACCATCAACAATACCACAACAGAGGAATGCAAACTTTTGAGGTGGGACCAACAACAGCATACTCACACAGAACAATAAAGTTCTGTGACATAACCACTCTTAAAAAATATGCAACTTTTGTTACAACATTTTGTTTGTATGACATACAATAACAATATGACAGCTGCATGCAATCTGTACCTGGCATGTGGTTTGACAGCGCTAGTAACTAACAAAGTTCAGGAGTTAGGCAGAAAAATATAGAAAAATAAATCATAAACATATAAATTCTGTATAAAACATTCTTTGATACCATCTGTCAAAGGCTTTAAAAAAAGAACTTCGTGACAGAGCAAAACTGAGATTATAATTGACATACATACAAACAACAGCTGGAATCTCTAATAGCATAAATTATGCACAGAAAGGAAAGCAAATTTTGTGTTCTTCCCAAGATATCCTGTTTGTCTGTGATTCACAATGTTTAACACACATTTAGTAACACACCTTAGCTGCTGTTCAGTTTTCCTCACTGTGTTTAAAAGAATCATTCATTACTTGTTACCCTACAGTTTTGCAACTATAATTTTCCAACTTCTTCATGCGCAATACTGGAATTACACAAAGACAATATATACAAGTACTGCTCTGGCATCTATCCCTACATTTGCTGCCAAACAGAATAAAATATCACTGAATTTTTAGGTGTTCACAGTGGTGCAGCTGAAGTTTCTATTCTTTTGAATATGATGCCACGTCACTAGTTAATTAATTCCTGGCATTCTAAGAAAACATAGGGATCTTATCTTCTTGGTTAAGATGTCCAACAATGGTAGTCGGTCCCCAACATTTCAAGACAATATAGTGGTCTCACAACTGTCAACATTTCCAGAAAGAATGGCAATCAGTTGCCAAAGGTCTTCAGACAGCATAATGGTCTCATCATCAAGTGTCACAACACCCAAGAATAATGGTAATGTTTCAAGACAGCATAGCAGTCGCATCTTCAAGAGATGAAATGTCTCTAAGAGGAAGGGTAAATGGGTGCTGACATTTTTAGACCACTACATTGTATCAAATATCAGGCACTTATCACCCAGTGACATGGTACCATATCCTATAAAAAAAATAACAAAACTGCCATACTTGTAATACCAAAATGAAAATAAACATCAGTTTGGTGTGTACCAGCATAAACATGTACAAACAGTGCAGTTATTACTTGCTAGCCCTTGTGACTTTCCTCATTTAAAGTATACTACTGTTCATGCTGCCAGTCTCTTCCATCACTTAATATGCTACTGATTGTTTGTCATTCTGTTATGTAACATGTCCATATTTGGATCTGTATGGTGAATAGGCGGAATATAGTAACCCATGTTTCCCATGGGCAAACCTCCTGTCACATATGATGGCACATGATATGATCCCATTAATGGGTTAGCGGGCTGTGTGGTTCTATCGACTGAGTCTTGGCTATCCTGTTGATGTCCCGTATGGAAAACGTTACTGATAGATGCCATCTTAACACCTGTATGATTTCCACTATGAAACATGTTCCCCATCTTACCACTGTTGTTACTGATATGCGTATTATAGATATTTACAGCTGCCATTTTGGCAACAGCTGAACTTATGTTTCCATGGTTCTGGCTGTAGACATTAGGAATTGTGTTCTGCGTTGTCATGTTACTGACTGAGCTGCTGTTGCTGTTTTCACCAACACTATGATTACTACTCAAGTTGTACACATTGCCAACAATTGAGCCTACTGAAATTGAACTTGATGTTGGAGTTGTCGAACCCAGCTTGCTTGGACTAACAACCGTAATCCCTGTGCCAGCTCCCATGTTATTGGCCTGCATTAAAACATACAATAATGCCAGTAAAAATACTGAAATTTCAAACAACTTATTCAAATATTTAAAACTACTTGCCACAATGGAAACAAAATACAAGAAATACCCGCTAAGTAAAACAGTGGAAATTAATTCACATATCCATTAGGACCCTGTTACATATTTGGGTACATCTTGTTAACCATTCATCTACAAGAAAAATCCTTTAAATACATGTTTTATGCACTTCGCCAATTCCATATAGCACAGACTTTCCTCAGAAGATGGCAGTCCTCAGGCAGTCAAGAATTTACCTGATATGTATGGCTAATTCATACATACTGGACTAAACACTACCTGCATATGGACCATGCTCCAAGTGTGTTGGGTCGGAATTCATGCACACAGACTGTGTTCTGACAATATTGTACTAACAAATGTACTGTGGTCTGTTGGACACCAGCTGCACAGTTTATTTTGGACTGGTATGAAGACTCTGAACAAATTCTGTGGAAATCCAAGTGCTAGCCAAAGAAAGCAAAACCAATTTGACCAATGCCAGGTCAGCACTGGCTGTCCACAGACCACTGTACCTCAATTCACACATACAGGACAATGCACCAACTGCATTATGCTGTGTTGAATCACAGACTTCAAAAATCACTTTTACAGTAGTTCATGTTGACAATCATGGCACAATCATTGTACAGAGCTGTAAGTGTGAATAAAATAAAAAGGTAAAACCTAAAGTTCACCCTATGACATGCCACAATAGCACAGAGGGAGAGAAGGGATATAGCTGAACTCTTTCTTTAACCTTGGTGCTATATTTGGGGGGGGGGGGGGCCCCCCTTTCCTTGCTTATTTAACCCCCGAAAACAACCGTTTCCCCCCGTTATGGAGGGCGGAAAAGCCCCCGGGCCCTTTTTGAGG
>Ga0136643_10008742_pt1 | contig 14846 bp, 6 predicted proteins | sample TergutLab28metaG_FD_96883 | JGI IMG/M metagenome (GOLD analysis project Ga0136643, IMG submission 96883) | Labiotermes labralis P1 segment gut microbial communities from Petit-Saut dam, French Guiana - Lab288 P1 (version 3) (version 3) | ecosystem: Host-associated > Arthropoda: Insects >... | reverse complement strand
TAAAACACTTTAAAACACTCTGACATGTTTCGATCTTGTCAGATCATCATCAGGGAGCTTTGTTCCTTGCTAAAGTTATGTTACAGTATTCACAATTCAATTCGTATTTGCAAACGAGGTGTTGTGGGAGCATATCATGTTGTGTAGGAATGTGTTATGGAGCAGTGGCCAGGTGTGCTTCGTACGAAGCACACCTGGCCACTGCTCCACAGCACATTCCTATTCAACATTGTATGTGCATTCGTTGGTTGATGAAATGAAGTGATTCTGCAAAAAATGCACGGTGCTACAATAAGATTTATACTTGATACAATTATTTGTGTTCTTTGATCAATTACCAGATAACAAGCGTTATTTAGTTCTGTTTCACTTGATGTTAAGTGTCACTAAAGCTCTTGAAGTGCCTTGTAAGTAAGTTTACGTGTTCTCTTATTGTCACTAATCGGACTTGAATAGGTTTAGGACACACCTGTTAAATTTTGTGACATAACTCCCTAAGTTCCAAGATCACTACTTCATCTCGAAATGTTTCGAAAAGTATGCCAACAATTGCCGGGTACTGTGACGTTGCAAAACAGGATAATCAAGATCTGTCACCAGATCTCTCTAATCTCAGTAACTGAGCGTCGTTAAATAAAGAAATTTTCTCTATATGTTTTTCTGATTCTCTGCTACTGAATAACGTCCTTGCACGATCAGGTACCCACACTGAAAATGCAGCCTCTTCAGTACATGAAACTAGAGCAAACGACTCCAAGTGACACGCAGGGACTGTACCTCCCTCTCTCATAAAATAAACCTGAACCATGTTCATAGTTGAAAATGAAGTTCTGTGAACCCACTCAGACTAGACTTATACAATGTTTCAAAATTTATTTGTATAACCCCCATCCTCTTCTACGTTACGTACAAACATGCGTAAGCTGTCGCTGTCTTGCTTGTTGGTTTCAGCTTCATCCACGACAGTAATTAGTTAATTAAGGAACTGTCCATCCAATTAAACCAACACGACGTGGGCAAGTTACGCTGCAGCTCCAGTGTTGTGTTGTGCAGATTATATACTGGGTGGTGTTTCAAGTGCTCTTGCTTGAAATAAAGCCAACTAGATGACGTTTCATTGCCACACATGTCGCTCCAGTTACACGTTCAGTTTATGTTATACTGTAACTACTCTTGTGTACCTACAAACGGCGTAGGTTCTTCCCTAATTTACTTGCATATATCCATATAGTTACATTATTCCGTATTTAATTGTTACTGTATAAAAAGGCACACCGTTTTTTGCACTTAAAATATCAACTTGTTAATGTTGCATGGGGAAATAGTCCCTTTATTTTAGGAAATTCTTAGGGAAACAAATAAATACAGCTTAGGTTAAGATGCAGAATGTTAGTATTAAATTGAGTGGTGTATATTGCGACCACTTTTATTTAAAAATTTAAAGGAATATTTTACATTTTTCGTATGACGGAATAATATTTAGATAGGTGATTCATGTGCATCAAATTTCAGAATGTGGAAGTCTGTGGGCGTAAATTTCAAATTAAGGCAATTTAGGTAATTAGTCCAAAGTAAGTGGACAACATCTATTAATGGACTACTGAAAAGCCTAGGAGTCAGTAAGTGGAGCAGTTTTATACAAAACTGTTAATGAGTTTCGATCCTAAATTAGTTAATAATTAAAATTCACTTTCAGAGATGGAAACTTTAAAGATCTGGGAACGATAGTAACAAGTAAAAAATGCCTTGACGAAGAAATTAAGAGGACATCAAATGGGCGAATGCTTGCCAAAGTTCGATTCAAATATTTTTTTTTTCCAATCTGCTATTAAAAATGTAAAACTAAGATATGCAGTGCTAAAATTTTGCCTGATGTTTTGTCTCGTTTTGAAAATTGGTCTCTCACACTGGCAGAAAAACGTGGAAAGGGGTCGAGTGAGACCAGAATACTGAAGAAGGCATTTGAGTCCAATGAGAGGAAGTAATAAGAGGCTAAGGAAAATGTGTAATGAGTGTCTCGCCAAGAATTTCTTGGATGACCGAATTAAGTAGGCTGAGTTGGGCGGGGCATATGTTGCGCGTGTGGGTGTTGGGGGGAAACAAAGAACTTGACTACTTGGATTACTTAGGGGTAAATGGTGGGATGATACTAAAATTGTTTCGAAACAAGTAGCAAAACGGAGTGCGAACCGAGTTTTTCCGGCTCAGGATAGGGGCGACTTCCGCGTTCTTGTGAACAGGAAAACGAACCGTCAGGTGGTATAAAATTAGATAAAATTTTGACTCCTGGTCATCTGTTAACTGCTGATGAACGGACTCTGCTCTGTGGCAGTGTTTCTCAAATTTTATGAGACCGCAACCTGGTAAATTTTTTTTTTTCATTAGACGAGGGTCCGTTCCCAGCAGATTTACTCGTCAGTATCTTTCCAATTATTTTTAAGTTCATACATTAAACTAAATTAAGTATTAATAATTAATTATGGCATAATCATAAAGGGCATTAGTACAATTATGTGTACGGTGTGGCATGTTGACAAATATAAAATTACGTTTAAATTAGTTATCAATTCTAGGAGAATCTCTCGCGGCCCGGTATAATTGATGCCAGGGCCCGGTACCGGGTCGCGGCCCGGCGGTTGAGAAACACTGCTCTATGGCATTAGTTTATTTCAGTTTATTTAATATGGTTGTACCATTACCCTCTTAGCATAATTGCTTCCTTTCGGCGATCTTGCAATCTTTCTGGATCATGTTACATATTACAAGAATCACGTCTTTCCTATTTCGTAAGAGATAATTTCTGTCGTACATTCGTATGTTTTATTCTTGTATTTTTCCAGTAATTAAAAATAAAGTAATTAAAGTAATCCTGGTAGGCGTCATCGGTATAGGGACTAGGCTACATGCTGTAAGGTCGGGAGTACGAATCCCGGTACGGACAAGTGGTTTTTCTCTTCTCCAAAATGTCCAGACAGTACCACGCAGCTTCCTGTTAAGTGTGTACCGGTGTCCTCTCCCGGAGATAAATCCGTCGGACCGTGAAGTCATACTCTCATCTCTTGCGCCGAGGTTAAACATAAGTCGAGTCATACCGTTGCACGCCCTATATATCTTCATGACGTGCACAACGAAAAATTAAGCTTTTAGTGTAATTAACACAGTCAATCTGAACTTAATGGGGAGTTAAGTGTGAAGACGTGTGGTCTACCTCAACAAAACTGCAGAACGGACTGAAATGTTAGGCCAGTTAAATGTATATTTGGTAGGGGACATACCGTTCGTGTTGTGTGTGGGATAGGACACACTCTGTTGCCTTCTAAAATACTGCAGGTGGTGTATGTGCAGTCTTGCCTCCATTAATTCTTAGTTGGATTAGTGTATCTGGTGTTTATTGGACCGTGCTTCATTGTGATAACTGAAGGATAAAAAACCAACTGGATGTCACTTAATATTTTATTGTACTTCTTATAGGCAAAACATGTTTCGGGCACTATTATGCTCGTCATCAAGAGCTCGCAACTATGATGTTGATTACCACATTGGTCGTTTCGTTCTCGATTTGCTGTGTGTTGGAGGTTAGGTGCGGTTAGGCTGGAGTAGTGTCCGGGCTAGCCTGCAGCCCGGACACTACTCCAGCCTAACCGCACCTAACCTCCAACGTATAGCAAACCAAGTACGAAACGACCAATGTGGTAATCAACATCATAGTCGCGAGTTCCTGATGCTGGGCATAGTAATGCCCGAAATATGTTGAGCCTATAAGAAGTGCAATAAAATAATAAGTGGCATCTAGTTGGTTTTTTATTCTTCAGTTGGATCTGTGTGTTTGCCCCAAAAGGCAATATTTTCCATCATCAGGTCCACAGAGATTATAGAGCTTCTCACGGAGATGAACATGAAGGATGCTCTCTCCTGGATGTAATGTCTTCTAGTTTAGTGTTGGCCCCCATTATAAGGGCAGGAAGATCTGAATAAGTGGAAGAGCAATTTGCTCCGAAACATTGGCTGAAAGAGAAGAGCCTTTTGCTGTCAAAACGTTTGTAAATCTCTGTGAGTGTATGTGGCATCGTATCCCAAAGGCAGTGTTGCTCACTACATACACACTTTGAAGGTAAATAATTCCTTTCATCAGGAATGTCCTTTGGGGCTTTCGAATCCTCCACTCCGAAAAGCGTGGCCAGCCTGAAAAATAATATTACGCCCTGTGCTGTGAGGAAAGCTAATAATGCGCTACTCGAGATTTGCTTAGCGACGTTGCTGAAGATTCAAGTCTTTAGTAATGTTCATTTGTCTGGCAAATAGTTCTCGACATTTCTAACGATCGTAGTACCTTCGTGTTCAGGGTTAAGCAGCGCAAGAAATGAAGTGAAGGAATTATTGTCCTTCGAAAAGTCCGGAAATATTCACCCAACAACACAGCATCGCATTTCTTCAATGATGATAATAAAGAGAGCTTAGTGTCTTCTCGGATGTGACGCAATGCAGTCTTGTCAAAATGGACCGACGTTTCGAACTATCTTGTCTCTGTGTATTACAATGGAAATAGGAACACAGGTTCTATGAAACATCAGTATATACAGAAGCAGTCACAGAGAGAGATATGGTATTCTTTATAGCAACCGTCGCGAGATCCTCAACCTTCAAAATAACGATAAATGATAGGTAAAGATAAAGGCTAACTTATCCCTGTACATTCCATGCAGGCGTATAGACGGAAAGGAATTATAAGCCTACTCATTCTTAAACTTGGCACTGGGTAGAGGTGATTGGCCAGCTTCACGTCCCAGTCACTTTATCTATGTTACTATGGAATAAGAAAATGATTGCCCCCCAGAATCCGTTTGGAACCCCTCGAAGTGGGTAAAAGTCTCTTGCTTCAGCTGGGAATGGAAGCAAGTATTCTTGGTCTCACAGTACTGCGCCTGGTCACTATACGGACTGAGCTATCCCACCACTGTAGCGACAGTTTAACACACAACAAATTATTGAGAACGTAGAACCAGCGCCAAAGAGAACTTACCAACCGTGAGCAGTACTTTCTGTAGTTGTACATAAAAACACACCCCAAAATCCGTATACTTAAAAAAGTGTTCTTCTTTATAACGCTGTTCCTTTGAATTTGGCCCTGGCTTCCCTCAGAACACGACCATTTTATTCTGTCCAAAGCTCTTGATCACCCTCATTGTATGCCGACATTTCTCTGGCAAGGTCCAGCATCTTCCAGCCACTTCGGTCTAGTTCTTCTGTTTTCGCTCCTTGCTACTGTTTTGCCTTGCAGTAACCATTCATACTTACAACACACCCAAGCCATTCCAATATGCACAGTTTAACTACAGTTACAATATTTGGAGATTTAAATTTACTGTAAATTTCTAGATATATTTGTATCCTCCAATAACCATTTTCATATATCAGTACCTACATTTTTCTTAGTGCCTTCCTTTTTCACGTCATTAAAATTATTTCCAATTTATTAGTGAGGGTCCGTGGTTCAGAACCATAAACCACAGTAGGTTTTATGAATGTTTCAAATTACGTTATTTTGATGACTGGGTTAGGAAATGGCCTAGTGCGTGGTAGCTTTTATTACCAGCAATAATTCCCGCTCTTATTTCCGCATCAGGCTTATGCTTACTTGTATTTTTTACGAGGGAGTCTAAATATTTAAAAAATCCTACATTTTTGTATTTCTTTACTTTTATTCCAATTTATTCTGGTTCATTAACGTTTTTCTTTCTATTTATCTTATATTTGGTTCTGGAGTAATCTGTGGCCAAGCCAGTTTCTGATGCTACGTTCATCATTTGCCACATCATCTGCACATAAGGGACACTGCCCTTTGTACTGAATAATGTTCCTCCTAAGTTTGTTTTCACGTTCCTTAAAAACTCCTCCATTCACAGATTAAATAAAGATTGTGAAGAATGCAATGTTAATAAAAATCCAACCAGATGCAACTGTATGCAGATATTTATTTACTGCAGAGTCACTCTACATGTTTCGGGTGTCACAGCACCCATTATCAGGAGTACTAAAAACTGTAACTGCAGCCTCCGGTACAGGTCGCACGACTCGCACAAACCAGTCCCGATCAGGCCACGTTGGAGGGAAGTAGCTGTACCAGTATTATGACCTGTACCGGAGGCTGCGGTTACAGTTTTTAGTATGGGTGCTGTGACACCCGAAACATGTATAGTGACTTTGCAGTAAATAAATATCTGCGTACTCTTGCATCTGGTTGGATTTTTATTAATACTGAATTAAGATGCACGGAACCATGAGCTTAAAATATGAAGAATGCCTTACCGTGCCTCAGTTCAAATGTTTCGAAACCAAATGACAGTTTTTTTTTTAAATTTTCATCTTGTTTCTTTTTGTCTTTCCCAGTGCCATGTTAACTAGTGTAACTGACTTACACGTTATTCCATACTCATGATTTCTACCAAGTGGTCTACCATAAGAACATATTGATCGCGATGTAAGAATATATTCCTGTGACGTTTCAAACCACCTCTACGTCTTGTATTATAATTTATACTACTAATGTTATCATAACTCTTCCCATTAAGAAGAAATGTTGTGTTTTATTCCCTTCACATGTTTCGGGGAACTGCTTTTTATTAACTTTTTTGTATTCCTTTTTTACTCACCTGCTAAACATTATGCAAAAGGAGGGGTAAAATTTTACCTGTTTTCCCTTTCTCTAGGGTTGAGTTTGCGAACCACCATAGATGTATATTTTTTACACCCTCAACGCACTATCTTCTTTTGTAGGAACCTGCAGTGCTTATTTTGTTCTTTCACCCTCTACCCACCCTACTCATCTTATTCTTTCTTGTCGTAATTCGCCTTATCCCCTAACCCAGTTGGTTGCATTAGGAATATAATATACGCGAAAGCTCAGCTAATGTAAAATCGATATTCTACCATTATAATGGTTTGTGTGTATACTTTTGGGCCTATATTGTAATATATATCCATAAATCATTTTGTAAGCGCAGACCAACTTTTCGTCCTTTTTCTTATATAAAACACTTTGCGGATAAATGAAGAAGAGATGGAAGGGCGATGAACTAAAAGTTTTCACTTTTGTATAAGCACGTGGCACATCTGTTATGTGTTTTTAATCCCTCCATCCCTTCTCAACCATAATTCCACCGTTACAAACGAGCGGGCACAAGTTTAAAACACGCCCTGTACCTCTGTGTCTCACCACTTGCTGCAGCGTTTCTGTAACATTACACATTGTGAAGTGCTTTGGATTGTTGCAGGTACAAAATAAATGCAGTCGTAATCGAGTTGTTATGACATGACGTGACATGACATGACATGACGGATGGTTTACTTTTCTGCGACTAGAAAATTACAACCTTCCAAATATTAATATCTGATAAAAACATAAGCATTTTTCGTTATTCTTTATTTCGTATTTTTCGTTTATACAATTAAAATGCACAGCCATTCTATAACCGAATCTATAGATGCGTATAAAATATAATTTCCTTATTTCTTGTATTTCAGAAAAGGGGCCAATTTCCTGGAATAATGTTGAAGGCCACTTGGAGCTAAATCAAATTCAGTATCTGTACTGCGGGTGTTCAGAACTGTCTCTGCGTTTCGGAATTGAACAAGTTTCTCAATCAAATCCTTCCTTTCTGGTTCATAAAATTTTTATCTGACATCGATCTCGCTAACATATATTTTACCGTATTCCAGATTGGACCTTCCGAAGATTTTCCTCTTCACAGTTCTGTGTGTATTCTTTGTCTCAATGTCCTGTCTAAAGAACCATTCGGGTGGCATTTCAGTATCCTAATAAGCTGGACGTCTAGAAATAAAGCTGCAGCATTTTTTTTGTGTAATGATATTAGCTCTCAAGTTTGTTATTCAACTCAAGTTCAGTATGTGATTTGCTGTAATTACACTCCGTCGAGTATTTAAATTCGCATAAAATTGATAACCGCTACATTTACAAAGGCCAAAGTACTTTTCCATTTTCATGGTACAACAGCCTGTAGTGGACCAAAACCTCATTATCGAGGCTTCACGATCACACTCGCATACAACACTGTGTAGAACTTCTTTGGACAAGTGATCAGCCCGACCCAGAAATCTCTGTCTATCAACACACACCACTCACAAGAGACAGACATTCATGCTGGGAAGATTCGAACCCACAATCTGAGCAGGTGAGAAGCCGAAGTCCCACGCTGTAAGATCGCGTAGCCACTGGAATCGGCCCAAAGTATATTTAGTCTCAAGAGAAATGTGCATATATATATATATATATATATAATTGAAAGTGCTTTCCTAAAAATTTGAATTTAAATAAGTATTGTAATTTACAGTGGCGGATGTGTACTCTTTGTTTGTCCTAAAACAGGTTAAAAGGTGGAATTCTACCATTACACATCACACAGAAGTATTACTACAAGCGTTTGAAATGAACAGAGTTGAATTTAAAACTTTCGTGAAATGAAGGCACCTTGCTTTTAATCGCAACTTGATCAGAGTTTAAATCACATTTTCACTACTGTGGGCAAAGTCTGTGAACGGTCTATTACTGACAAAGAAAGTAATCTTGTATACTGTTAAATTTAGTTAATTGTGTAATTTTTTTTGCTAATGCAACACATGTACTCCTACAGTTAAAACAGAGGTTTGTTTCATGAACAGAACTCCTATGAAGGGTAGGTTATATGCTCCCGTTATTCACCTTCGTCATTTAAACTTGATTTTGCCAATCACATACTTGCATTTGGTGCTTGGAACCTGACGACGATCGTGAACAGAAACATACAGGACAAAAAAATATACAGCTTAATAAGTAAGCCGCTTTAAAAGACTGTGTTGATAGTGGATGTGTCGTGTCAGGAAAGTAAATTGTGTCCTCATTCCACAAAAAGTTGAGAAGCATTTTGAACTTCTTATTTTGACGCATGAAGTGCCGTTTCACTAATAACAGGCAGGAATAAAATATTAGTCACAGAAGCTTAGGATTATTGTCTTTTGTTTTGTGACACTTCGTGTCACAAAACAAAAGAGTATGTTGAAGGCAGTAATTTCGTCAAAGTTTTCAAGAAAATTTAGAGTGTTACATTCCAGAAGAAAGTAATCTGCATTGTCACTATCGTGAGAAGATCAGCCATCCTAGGACAGTGTTGTGTGTATAAATATTCATATTATTTGCTGTTCTCCATGCACTTCAATTGTTTGTCAATAAGGCTGAGCATTACTCAACATACTGTAAACAAAGTTAAGGCACTGATTGATCTACCCATTTATTCGTGGACTGTGAATAGAATCATTCATGAAGATTTTGTATTCTGATGTTGAACGAAAGAACAGAAAGGAAAAAGAATAGTGGAATAGCAAAGAAAAAAAATAAGTGGTGAATATTTAAAGCGGCATTCAATTTGCATTTCTGGAACCTCTGTGATGCGTCTGCTTATACAGCGTTATTTGAGGGTGGACTGACAGTAAGTAGGCGGTGTTCCCTTGAGACATGCAGCATCCACCATAATTAGCATATTTAATTACTCTTTCGTAATTTTGAAAACTGGTACTTTGTGGTCATAATTTATTACTACGAAATAGTCTGGATTCCAAGTCTAAGAATGGAAGATCATAATTTTTAAGTAAACTGCAATCCTCAGCTGCACGTACCCGCATTTTATCTTCCTGACAGTAGAATTCGACATTGGCTCTTACACGCGAAACTAATGCTTCTGTCCCACGTGAACTCTTTTGCTCATCCCATTAGTATTTTTCATTGTTGAATGATTAAATAATTGCGAAGCTCAATTATAGTCACTGGTTAACTTATCGTCAAAGTTAAATTTTTTTACTCTCATACCTTATAAATTAGAGGGAACTAAATATTTGGAAGTCTCTAATATTTTAAATAAGAGATTGCTGTTGGGGCTAACTCAAGGGGCAGAATGGTAACACTAGAGTAAACTGTGATCACTCTATATGAAGTTAAATTATTTTACAGAACACGTACCTTCTCTACGATGCCTATACAATACACAGTGTTTATGGTTTTGAATGTATTTACGTAGCTTTCCAATTAGAACGTTTATATATCATCAGAAGGAGTGATGATTATGGGCAGTGGGTTGGAGGATGCGAGTTTTTAGGCTTTCACAACGGTGTGTTTGAGGTCTTGGACATTTCGACCCTTGAATGTAAAGCCACTGGGTTTCTCCCGCAACGTCGAACACCAATTAATCAATGACCCGGTGCCACATCCTAGAAGAACGAAGAACACACGAGTTAGAAGATATTTAAAACGTAACATGTGTAGCATATTGCAAAACACATTTATTTCGGCTTTCGATTAGGACTGATGGATACCACACGTAATCTCGTAAAGGCTATAAATTATGATTGTTAATCAATGAGCGTTGGTGTTCGGCCCATACCATAATCATAATAATGTAACTTAGTGTCTTTTTTTTTTGTTTCAGGTAAGTTCAAGATTCCATATCTCCTTAGGGCTAGATGTGACCTTCTGGTAGAAGGTAATGTGACTACGGTATCATGTGTTTCGAATTGAGGGACCTGCTGTCACAGCATTACCGCTGTAAGTACAACTGCAGTCAGGCATTTGAATCACTTTTCTTCGACAGTTGTAAGCCTGTCAAAATTTACTTTCTTTCAATCATTTCTTCTTTTAACTCCCTTTATATTCGATTACATTGTGACTTCCTTTACACCTGGGCTAATCTAATATGCATATAAACCCTCGTCTTCATGAAACGTATTTCGTACTTTAACATAACAATATGACAGTAAGTACTTCTTTTGCTGATCATTTGATATTGGGATATTCTCTGCAGTGCTCTACGTAACTTGCTTAGCTTTCGATAATACAGTTCTTATTAGTAGTGCCTGATTATTCTATAACTTCAGGTTACTTACTAACGTAATATGTTTACGGAATTACGTTTAATTAAACAGTGACAAAATATTTAACATGTAGCATTTAGTAGATCATAGCTTAAGACGTATGCTCTAACAAATAGTCTTGACAGTTTCAAGCACAGAGGTTATTGTAAGTATCGCCTGGTTTAACACAGGATAATCTGTTTTTCTCTTCACAGTGTATTTCTGCAGTGTGTATGACTTTTACAATAAAAAAGTGTGCCCCTATACAGCATTAACAGATTGTACCTTCTAATTGTAGAGCACTGTCTTCTGTCTGAGGCACGAAATTAATCCTTATTCAAAATGAGGAATTTTTAGTCTCCAAAGAGCTAAATCTGTTTCATTTTTGTAACTGTACACTCCATGTAAGGGGACCGCGGTAGCACAGTGGTTAAGGTGCTGTGCTACAAATCGGAAGATCGCTGGTTCGATCCCAGCCAGTGTCAGTGGATTTTTCATTGACATAAAATCCATCCGATCGCGCTATGGCCCTGGGGTCCACTTAGCCTCTAACAGAAATGAGTACCAGGAGTATTTCCTGGGGGTAAAGGCGGCCGGTGCGTACGGCTGACAACCTTACCACCATCCTGTGCCGTTGTCATGAAATCTGGGAACCTTAACTTCCTGGAACCCTCTGGGCCACTCCAGGTCTGTAATGGGACTGATTTTACACTCCATAATGCGGAGTTACCGAACTTACAGATCTGATTTCACCCTGTTTAATATCAAACGCTTTTCTACTTCAAATATATATTCAATATATGAAACAAGTACACACACTGATAATGACATTTAAGTCGCCAGATATCCATCTGCTGTCAGAAATAATTTAATGAGATATTTGGTTTGTATAATAATAATTATTGTTGTTATTATTATTGTTATTTATTTCATTTTATTTTTATCATGGATAAGGAGCGTGAAGGTGAAATGAACTAGTGTCCGTAGCTACAGGCAGAGGAATATAATATGCATATATTTTTTGCACATTTCGTTCTGTAACTCGTTTCTATCCCTCTTTCTCCCTCACTTGGTAGGGAGAGGGATTTTGGATTATATAAGCCGGGTATGGTTGTTGCTGATTGGTGTCCAGCTTAATTACAGTGAAAAAGGGCTTGGGTAATTTATATTTTGTGATCGTACATTAGCTTTGCAGTGGCTGCTGCCGCGTTTTACCACCACACGTAATGCAGCTTTAGCGAGTTGTATGCAGGGGCACAGAAATTGGCAAACCGTGCATCTTATATCATATGGTGTTGACATGTACATATTTTATACACTATAGTCAATAAGCCCTCGGCGTCATACGTTACATTTAAGGCAGAAAGCGAACTTAACAAGTAACGCATTTTAACCAAATCTGATATGGACACGACAAAATTCGCTTAAAGGAATATTTGAAATATAACAAAAAGTAACTTGAATAAGTTCCATAACCATGCTCTAAAGGAATATTTAGGAGGAACGTTGGCTGAACTTGTTTGAGAGTGGTTTGTTGATAGAATATTTGGGCCTAAGAGGGACGAGGTACTGGGAAACGGAGAATACTACATAATCAGCAGCTTAATGATCTATAATCCTCACCCAATATTTTTCGGTTCTTCAAATCGAGAAGAGTGAGATGGGCGGGAAATATAGAGCGTATGGGTGAGAGAAGCGTGTACAGGGTTTTGGTGGGGAAACCTGAGGGAAAGAGACCACTTGGGAGGCCTAGGCTTAGATGGGAAGATAATATTAAGTTGAATCATCAGGATGTGGGATGTGGGGGTATGGACTGGATAGAACTGGTTCAGGATAGGGACAGGTGGCGGGCACTTGTGAATGTGGCAATGAACCTTCGGGTTTCATGAAATGCGGAGAATTTCTGGACTAACTGAAAACTTGTTAGCTTCTCAAGAAGGACTCTGCTCCATGGAGTGAGTGAGTGAGTGAGTGAGTAAGTGAATGAGTATGTAAGTGAGTGAGTGAATGAGTAAGTAAGTAAGTAAATAAGTAAGTGTGTAATAAAACCAACAAATGCACATGTACAAAACATATTTTATACATCCGCATTTGATTGAATTTATTACGTACGTTTAAATAACAATAAATAGCTTGCTCCATGGTGCGGAGTCGTTATTGGTAACGTAATGTTTCATCCAGCTGCTCAATAAATTACCTGCCGTTTTATGGAATAGGAAGGTCATTTTCCGTACTTCAAAAAACCCGTCAGTAAATTCTATCCGAAGCTACTTTCCGTATTTAAAAGGACCTCCAATTTATTTTATCCAAAGCAACCTGAATCTACTCTATACTCTCCAACACTAACCTTAATATGCATTTTAATGTAAGTATTCGCAAAACATCTGAGCCTAAACCTTCTTCGGGCTTTGAGTTAACGTTTGTCTACCACGATATTGGTTTTCCCCTTCACTACGGGAAAATGATCACGTTTTCCAACAAAATTAAAATTTCTTCTCTTCCCCAAATTATGCAGGGCTGCTCTGGGAACTGTAGATGTTGCTGTTCTTTGGGTAGGGGGTTTTATTTCACTGGGGTCAAAATGGTTAGAGAGTGAAGCTACCGACGCCGCTCAGTCCGGTGCTGAGTTCAATAGCGCGAACGTAATGTAACTTTCACAACACCATATGGTTTACGCTGTACATCGTAACCACTTGAAGACTAAACAGACAAGGTGAAATTATTTTCTTACCCTGTGCTCTCCGATCTCAGCAAGAACATTGCTAATTTCAAGTTACACATTTTTCGTCCGCTTGTCATTCTGACAAGAGCGGCATTAACCCTTATCCTGCCAACGTGGAGAATATGGTGAGCTCCTAATAATGCCAGCAAATGGCAGATGGGATTTAACTCGGCGTTTAAAGGGTTAAAATGAAATGGAACACTAGTGGGATAACATTAATGGAATAACTGAAATCTTGTCTCAATATCCATCGTCTAGGTGGCCCGGAATTTAACCCTGTTATTTGTATTTAGAGATAGGTTATTAACTGCCTAACCCATGGCACGGCTTCAAGACTGAAGTTAACCCAAAATTATACGCAGTCTGGTGTCCTACCTTTCAGAGTAAACAGTTTGTTTCTATAAGAAACAGCATCTATTTAATGCTATACATGCAAATATTTTCCTTTTGTTTTCATCATTTCACCTAACACATAAATAAATTATGTGGAGAAAATGCAGGATTTCTGCTGATAAACCTGCCTGTGCATATAGGACTACCAACCAGTAGGCTTAAAGTGGTTCATTAAATGAAAGAAATCTAAAGGCGCCTACAGAGACAATAGGACTATTGCTGTCAGATCTCATACTCATCGTGATGTTTGCTATCTCATTCGATACTGTGTAATTTATTAAATTACAGGAGCGCCATTAAGTAAGATAATCAGTCCCACCTTTATAATGTTTATGATATTAACAACAGCACTACAGGTCTTGACGCTTAGGAAAACTCGAGAGAATATATTGATACCAAGCAGGTAGGCCTATGTTCCATTGGGCTAACAGACGGAACTGGTATGCATCCATAGAACATACTCCCTCAAATGTGCGTGAGCGTGTGGGTGTGTGTATGTGTATGTGCGTGTGCGTGTGTGTGTGTTTTTCCATAATGAATGGCACTGCAGCTGCCACGCTAAATTAAAGTCGGTTGCGTTTCTCTCTCTGTCTCTCGTACAACATAGGAAGACAACGCGTCACCCCCTACTCTCGTACACAGAAGTGCGCACTGTAAAATCTGCAACATATGCTGTTAAAAACAATCCATCATCCTTCAAACTGATTGTCAGTTGAACACTGGCCTATAATTCAGCGAAAATTTTTGCAGTTCATGTTTCAAAGCAGCTCTTTGTTAAAAAAAATAAAATATTCTGAGTTTTAGTGGTGGTTGTTTGCGTAAACCCTTGCAGTAAAAT
>Ga0136643_10008741_pt1 | contig 14850 bp, 9 predicted proteins | sample TergutLab28metaG_FD_96883 | JGI IMG/M metagenome (GOLD analysis project Ga0136643, IMG submission 96883) | Labiotermes labralis P1 segment gut microbial communities from Petit-Saut dam, French Guiana - Lab288 P1 (version 3) (version 3) | ecosystem: Host-associated > Arthropoda: Insects >... | reverse complement strand
GAGGGCAGCACTATTCATAATGCGAGCGACCAATTCGTCTCTTGTGTTTACTTTTTCTTTGTAGACTTCGCTTTTCATCCATCCCCACAGACAAAAATCTGATCTGTACGCGCCAACTTCAAAAAGCTGTATCTCCACACCCATTTAAAATTGGACACATATTTGTATGAACTTATTTACTCGAAATAGTCCATACTACCACCTCCTAAAATATTTACTATTCTTCCCGAAAAATCCTGTATATAGCGGAAGCAATGTTTTTCCATCAAATTTTTAGCATTATGGATAGAACATATTCAGTTATCGGTTATTTTCGGTTTGTACCGCTAGATTTCCTAAAGGCAAATTATTATCTGTATCATCTTGACAAATTATCACATGCAAGGACATTATTTATCTGACAAACTGTATCACTCCACATTCAGACCGTTTCGCTTGATGGCAGGCAGAATAAATCTCGCAGCGTTTTCAGTTTTCCGCAAGTTGAGGTCTATGTGATTTAACACATTGTATGTGTATCAGTCAGTATTAGGTTATGATTCACCATGCGTAACAAAAGAGGTGCTCGAAACCTTGTTCTTCGGCTTGTAGACTCGTGTCACATTTGACAAATACTGTACGTCGCAGTTGTAGGAGTTAGTATAAGTGAGCCAACGTGAAGTTCTTAGCGACAGTTGTCGGATAAAATAATGTCCCATTATAAGAGCAAGCCCTTTGATGCCATTATTTAACCTTTCTTGAGCCAGCCTTCTGATACGCTCGTCGTGAGAAGATAGCCTGCCCACGGAGCACACGTTTGTCCACTCGATAGAGCATGAATCGTTATTGGCGTTGCTATTCTTGTGTTAGGCCGCAACTCTTACTCACGCTCCGCTGGACTGCATACAGTTTATCTTTACGTTAACTCCCACGGACGACTTGCCGCCAATTGGGAATAAGAACAGGCAGAGGGGAAAATGTCAGGTTTTCAAAACTTTTCTTTTCTTGTCTTTGTTCAAAAACGTTTTTACAGAGAGGAGACGGAATGGCTTTGTCAGACCAGCGACTAAGCAACGGGCTGAACGACAAAGGAAACCTGGTTCGACTCCCGAGAGAGACTTTTCTCCAAAGCGACCAAATCGGCTTTGAAACCCACCCAGCGTCCAGGTTAATGGGTAATGGGGGAAGGAAGGCCGCCCAGGGACTGAGCATGCTAGGCGGTTTATTTAGTAGGAGAAGTGGCGTGTCCATCAGCAACAGTACTCTGCTGTGTAAGCTACTCTTTCGTTCTGTGGTTGACAATGTATGCCTGATATGGAGGTTTACTGCCCGCACCCACGCCAGTAGTCTGCCGGTGGCATAATTCGCAGTATCCGCATCGCAACGGGCTCATAATTCCATTTTTTTGCCAACCAAATCGGAACAAAAACCGAGAATTTTGACCAAAAATCAGCTCGCGTGGGGACCCTCGGTTAGGCAAATTTCAAGGCACGTATGTCGACTTGTAATCAGCAGGCGAGTAGAGGCTGCCCGCACGCAGGCGGCTAGCGAACTCTGCCGAGAGCGTTTCGCTGTGCCTGACAGATTTTTCGTGATTTTCCTCAGTTGCACTTTACATGCCAGGTGGTAACCAAAGGACTGGGCACTGTCGGCATCCACCCCAGTCACTGGCCCAACCAGGTCACACAGACCCAGAGGCCATGCGACCGACTCGGGGTTCAAACACCAGTTATTTATCCAGAATTCTTTTACTCCGAAGGACATGAAATCATTTAGTGTGGGCATGTCAAGGTCTACACCCAATATTAAAAATATGTTAACCTGATCAATATCGTTGTTATCGGTGTCATATCCCAGCATCGCTTTCACTGCGGAGGATGGCTTATGGACCGAGGGACTTCGACTTGAGCAAAGTCGAAGTCTTCATCCTTTGTTAGTTCTGGATTTATTGTTCAGTCTATTGACTGTTTGTTTTTTGACTAGTTACTTGGTCGGTTGGTTTCATGGACTCACTTCGAAACTTGGAATAGATGCAACATATTCATCGAGAACCTACGGCAACAAATCCCACTTTCACGTCATCTTAACTTTAAGCGTATGATCATTGTGATCAGTGGTCCACTTTTATCTGGCAGGTATATTCACAACTGGTGACTGAATGTCGCAATTGGTCTTGCAGGTGGTCACATTATGATATTAATATTGTACGTCAGCACAACTGCTTTTTATTACACAAGGTAATTATATAGGCAACATGTTTCGACTATTGAACATGCATCTTCAGGCCTATTCTTTACATGTTAAGTCACAGGATGCTGTGCACACATTGGTATCGCAGTGTGTTTACATCAGTGAAATACTTGAGAGAGATCATATATAAAAAAAAACAGTTGTTCTGACGTACAATATTAATATCATAATACGTATCCTAGCACTTCGTGATCCCTATATTCAAAGTAGTCACATGTTTGTTTCTTAGTCAGCACATGAATCGTCCTTGAGGAAGCGACAAGACAATACTGAATTCTGTCTGATCACCGTACAGTACTGTTACATTCGTGCGGCTTTATGCGACTGTGGTGGCGTCGACATTTGGTTGTCCATATTTCATGGAACTTCTGTCGGCAAGACAGACTGGCAGTATGTAATATGGTCTATATGTGTGCCCGCGCTGCTTCGTCGCAGTCTCTTTGATATAGTATGCATAAAGCCCTGTTAGCAGGTATCAGCGTTAGTGGGGTAAGCTCTTCTTGCTTGTTTCTATACCCAGCTCCAAGAACCGTGTTTTAATAGCCTGCAGTAACTACACGTCTCATATCACAGCCGCTCTGTGTCATAGGAACTTACTTTTCTTAACACACTGAGTATCAGAAATGCATACATCTACAGGGACACTTTGTACCTCCTGTTAAATTTAACTTCGTTTAAGGCGGTAGAGGTAAAGGTAATGGTCACCGTATGACATGCCTTTGCAGACGCGGAAGGGAGGCTGATATATAGCTCCAACCCATTAGCAAGCTCGGTGCTGGAATTTGGTGGGTCGTTGGCACCAGGCCCCGGCCACTTTACCTCCTAGAAAGACCGATTACGCCTTGTACAGTAGGCTGGGTGGACTTCGGGGCCGGTGTGGTCGGTACGGGAAATCTTGTATAAACTGGGCCCCGAACTCCAGACGGCCAAGGGCGTAGCGAGCCACTATACCGTTTTAAGGCGGTAAACTTTGAAAACATATATAATGTAAAATTGTCACTTCTCCATTGCGCTAATCAGAACTTCTTCATCTCACACAAGGAGAATTCCTTAAATACACAGCAAAAATTCAAAATTTTATGACAGTTTTTGAATATATTGGCAGAACGTGGTATTGAGATATGGGCATACAGTGAGTGATGGCAGAAGATGAGCAGAAGCGACAGAAAACAGAGTTATAGGAAACTTGTCTTGACGTACAAGTTCAGGCAAAGAGTTCTGAGCAAAATTCATACAACATGCTTTCTAGAATTTACAGATGATAGAAATGTTATTCCATATTTGTTTTTAATTCATTTTCGTGAAGAAATTACTGCGTGTTAGTAATTACCATTATGTTAAATTTGTCGAATGTACCTCAGTTTTGCATTTTAACTGCGTCACTAATAGAACTACGGGTAAATTTCGTACAAAACAAATATGTTTATGACCTAACTCCATGCCGAAGTTTGCACTCCTTAATTTCAACATTTCATTAATAATTAATGAAAAATTATTATTACCATTACATTGACATGTAAATAAATGTTTGTCGTTGTCGTCGTGTGGTTATAACGTTTTGTAAAGAATTGAACGCCATTCCATTGTAATTGGGTTGTTGTTCACAATTTAGGGGACCTAAAATAAGTGACAATATTGCTTCGAACTCATACGTCCACATGCTTAGTATTTTATTTTTCACATTTGTAGAAAACTTAAAATAAGTTGGCCCTGTAATGCATTGTACAATCACAAATTTCATACCGAGTTTGGTAAAAGTCTGTCCACTCTTATGAAATTTTTTAAATGAGGGAATACACAGGCATGTACAGATTGCATGCCGCTTTTATATGCCCAGTTGTTGGTTTCTTAACTAACACAGGAAGACTAAAAATAATTGTTACAATTTGTGAGCATCTTGTGGTCGAGTATTAATGTAGGAGTGCATTGGCCGGACGCGGAGCAGTAGCATATAGGGACTATTCGGCGAAGAAATGACGTCGAGTGTAGCATGATATTTCAAACCTATAGGATGCAGAGTGTAAGCAATTGCGAGAAATTACAAGGTGAGGCTGGAAAGAGGATTTTGAACTTTGCCATATTTGTGATTATAATATATATGTAAACCCATAATTTTTACATACTTACTCTTTAGATGTTGCCGGTCGCAGTGGCCGCGTGGCCTAAGCTAAGTCTGCGTCTGTTCGCCTGCTGAGATTGTGGGTTCGAATCCCAAAGGGGGCAAGGATATTTGTCTTTTGTGAGTGTTGTGTGTCAGGTAGAGGTCTCTGCAACGAGCTGATCACTAGTTCAGAGGAGTCCTACCGACTGTGGTGCGTCGTTATGTGTGATCTAGAAACCTCGTGAGTGAGGAGGCTGTGGCCCACTGGGGGCTGTCGTGGCAAAAACAAATTGTTTAAATGTTGTGGATGTACTAATCTTTGTCTTGGTGTGTACTGTAATTAGGAAGGTATTAAGTTTCTCAAGTGCTTCAAAAGAGGTATCATAATTGTGTTTCACAATGATTCCTTCTGCTGAATATTCCATTTCACGAGAAGTGCGTCTTCGTGCTTAATAATCAAGTACTTGTAATTATTTGAGCTCAGAGCAAATCTCACAGAAGGGTTTTCGTTAAGTCTAAATGTTCCGCTGTAAGGAATTTAACAAAGGAAGTAGATCTTACCTCATAACCAGATATACAGCTATGAACGAGCAGTAGAATGTGCAGCGTATCTATGAGGCCTTTTGTGGCTTGTGCTTACTGGTATGGTCATAGACCCCTGGCGTCTGCAGGCTTCTGAGAGCAGGAAGAGTTGTTTCACGTGACGGCAGCTTTACTAAGGACTACCAATTTTATTCCAAAATGATAACATGTACAGGATATTAACGACTTTAAGGAAAATTCTGTTTGAAGTGAGAATCCAGCATAGCTCAAGATCATTCTAACTTTGTTGGAGGTGGGGAAGGCAAAGGCATACGGAATTATCCGCATTTGACCTGACCGGTTTCGAATCGGAGAATATAATTGTTAGCTGCTCCCGTAGTTTCCGGATGCGATGGTTTGGCCCGTCCTTATCTAGGGATGTCCGATTACTACTGACCGGGTATAATGTCACGTTCGCTGCAGGCACTTCTACTGGGGCATCATTATCTTTGGATGTTGTAACAGCAATCTCCGCCGACAAATTATGCGTGTTCAGTTGAATCCATAATAGACTTTCAAACCTGCGATTATTCCGGACAAAATGAATGTACAGGGTACTGTCGATTATCTGGGAAAATGGTGGGTAGGGGATGCACGGATAACTGACGAAAACGGATAATCCGTAACGTTTACTTTATTGAGACAGGAACAAAAAATAAAAATGTAATTTATTTGTTACATACATATTACATACACACATACATATCTTAAGCTTTTTGGTTCCGTAAAGATTCCGTGATATTTATTTGTACTGAGGATTTTGTTCGAGCACTGAGCGCTAAGTCACCTTATTTCCCAACTTCGTCATTAGCCATTAGCAAATTACGGCCTTGCACGGATTAACCGCAAGTACTATCGGCAGCGTATGGTATAGGACAACACAAACAGCAGCCATGCATTATAACAACAGGGAGTACGTTAGCACTTTAATGAATATTCATGCGTAATGTTGTGTGTTGTCAGATAGAGGTCTCTACGACGGGCCGATCCTTCCTCCAGAGGAGTCCTACCGAGTGTGGTGTGTCTAAGCGTCATCTCGAAATCTCAACAATGAGGTGTCCTACGCCCGAGTAGGGCTGTTGCGTCACAACAAAAATAACTTAATTTGGTCTCAGAAATTAATTCTTCTGTAACGGAATTGTTTTCTCCTGGTAAATGTTACTTGCCGAACACTTATTTATAGTCTCTGACCTATGGTCACTATTTAATGCAGCTTTCGTAAGCAGGTCTGAGGTAGTGATCTGTCTCACCACAAAGTTGCACCTGCCTAACGACAGTTGTCCATTAGCTATTGTAATGAAACCCATGAAAGAGAGACATTTCACGAATTACGCTCTTTTATTTGACATTTTACAAATAATTCCCGAAAGAGAATTTGTGTGTTTGTCAGAGGCCTACTGTTACACGTTAAGTCAGAACAAACACACACAAACACACACTCATGTATATGTATGTGCATATAAATAATGGAGCTGGAGCCAGTCATTTCGCATGTCCGCATAAATTGTCTCGTTAAGAGACTGCTTGAAAAATAATAATTACATATAAATGAATAATCAGCTACTACCGCGAGAATGTCACGAACTGCACATGTTTTGGAACGACAGTAACAGTTCAGAGTTAGGGAGACAATTAATCTAAGAACAGAATTTGTCTGACGGGAAATGTGGCAGTCCTTGTCGTATAATTTTAACACTTGATAAGGCTAAGTTAAGTGAGGGAATGCTTGCTATCATTCGGTGCAGAATCTTTTGTCTTCCAGTTCGCTATCCAAAAATTTAAGGATTCAAATATACAGAAATATGATTTTTGCCTGGTGTTTTGTATGGGTGTGAGACTTGGTCGCTCACGTTGAGGGAGGAACGTAGGCCGAGGGTGTTTGTAAATAGGGTGGTGATGAGAATATTTGGGTCTAGGAGGGACGAGGTAACAAGGGGGTGGAGAAAACTACATAATGAGGGGCTTAATGATCTGTGCTCCTCACCCATTATTGTTAGGGTAATAAAATCGAGAAGAATGAGATGGTTGGGGCATGTAGCGCGTAATGGGGTGAGGAGAGATGCATGTAGGGTTTTGGTGGGGAAAACTGAGAGAAAGAGACCACTTGGGAGACCCAGGCATAGATGGGAGGATAATATTAAGATGGATTTTGAGGAAGCGAGATGTGGGGGTATGGACTGGATAGAGCTGGCTCGGGATAGGGACAGGTGACGGGCACTTGTGAATGCGGTAATGAACCTTCGGGTCTCATAAAATGCGGGGAATTTCTTGACTAGTTGAAAACCGGTTAGCTTCTCAAGAAGGACTCTGCTCTATGGAGTAAGTAAGTAACTAGGGCGAAGTTAAGTGCGATAAGAACAAACAAGCTGCATGTAGTAGAATTTTCATTGTACATTTGTTTTTGAAACCTAAATTCCTCCATTCCTAGCCTTGCTATTCCAACACCTCTCACCGGTCTCAGGTCTACTTTTCTCCCATTGGCACGCACACGTTTTTGGCTTATGTACTCCATTTCCTTACACAGTGAACCCCTCATACAAAACGGTTTCTTCCTGTACGATTTTGACTATGCGCGGTTTAAAGCATTTAAATATATGGGAGAACTTTGAAATATGTAGCAACTGATAAACGCTGGCGATTATGCATTCAACCGCCGCCGTAAAGGCGGTATCGACTACCCAAGCACCGTGTGAATTTCCTATGTTCCATGTTCTGTGTATTAATCAGGCCTATGGAGTTAGTGAAAAATACCAATCAGCGCACTGACCTTTATGAATGCAAGTTTATTACATAGTGACCACAGACATGTTTCGGCCACTCATGTAGCCTTCCTATTGGTGGTCATCTAAGTGACCGAAACATATCGGTGGTCACTGTGTAATAAAATTACATTCATTAATTCAGGTATAATTTTTGGTCCCTTTAAAAAAAATTTTATTCACTGCGTAAATTTTTGGGAGGCGGGCGATATTGTTAAGCGTTTACTTTCACGTATCCATATTTTTGTCATAAGAAACTGTCGCAGTGCGGTTTTGCCCAACACGTCTCGCTCGTTGACTCTTATCGTCAGGACTGGACGATTGATCAGAGACCTCTGGCTAATAATTTTTACCTTCCCCATTATTTATCCTTTCAGTCCCTAGCGGCCAGTATGTATACAGGCAAGTTTAACACTAAAACCCTCCATTTTGCCCCCACACAGTAGAGACTGAGTGCGTTTCTTTCGATTCTTAAAATAAATATTTTTTCTCCAATGTAATATACTCTAATATTATTCTTCATAATTTTAACACTAATTTAAACTTCGTAGATCATCCAAGCATTTCCTGCCGTCCAGTTTCCAGATAGAAATGCCACCTCATTCTTCGTGATTTGCTTATCTTAGTAACATCTGGTGAGAAGTACAGATTCTGATTCGTTAACATTTTCTCTAGTCTGCTGTCATTTACGAAAATGCAATCAGAATATCCACCGGAAATTTTGTGCCACAGAAATTTACGAACCTGCTTGTATCTACACACCATTTGCTGTATGGTTTCGAGATTAACTTTAAAGTACCGCCAGAAAGTAGTGTCGGAAAGTACTGATCTCCCTCCCTCGTCCTTGACACCGGGACATTTAAATGTTAACTGAGTCGACATATTAAGCCGGCCTATTTAATGGATCATGCTGGGTTCACATTGCTCATCTTTGACATTATCTGTAGTTGGGAGAATGTAAAATTATCTGACAAATCCGTAATCCCTCCACTTGAAACTTCTACATACGACACGTGGATGTTGTATGCGGTAGTTCATGGTTGGTGTGTCTCGTGCTGATCTCCTTATTAACTAGCTGGTACTGCTATACGGAAGTGGTTTTACTCAGCTAAATGAAGGTGACTGATAGGAGGAATTTGGGCTAATTCTAAACTCTGTTTTGAGGAGTAATTTAGTTGCATTTTTGAGCCGATAATTGCTGCGATTGTTTTTTTTTATTTTGAAAATTCTGGGTTCACAATTTTCGCGTGCGCATCATACGTTGATCCTTCACACGGCACATTCTTCTAAAACGGAAATTACGTAATTCATAGTACAGAGCTTAGGTGCATGTTTCGGCTTAAGTTTCAGCCTTCAGCAGCGTAATCTGTGCAAAATACCCGGAGAAGAGATGGTACAAAGTTTTTGAACAAGTGTTGAGCTCTCAGTATTTTGTGTTAGTTGTCAGGTTACCGTAGAACATTTCATCCTCATGGTTGACCCCAATGTATAGTACCTGAATTATGAAATTTTTATGGTGAATATTACTGGTGACTTGCCTGAACTGCCTATCTTTTCCCTCGTAAGAGTGTCGCCGAATTCTGGAACTCTTAAATTTTTAAAACACGCTTATGAATATTAAAATCTTTAAAAAATTGACGTTTTTTAGATTCTTTTTTATTGAAACCCTGAGAGGTCGACTGGGATATAGTAAGTTTTGAATGTTTATGTAGACAGCTCTTCCAGGATACGTTCTGACGTGTTGCAGAAAGATATCTGCAATTACTATGAAAAAATATGGCGCAGTATTTAGTTCATAAAATAAGATACACTTTAAAATAATGGCGATGGTGTGTGAATAGCAATAATCTGAATTTTTAATAACTTTTTTATCACGGCACAACATTTATGTATTTTACACACCACGTGACCCTATTCCGCTCATCTACATTCTCTATTTGTCATTAATAATTTTTGATGTCTCCGAATTGAAATTTTATCTTCAAAACATCCTATATATATATATATATATATATATATATATATATATATATATATATATATATTTGAAGTTCTGCCCATTTGATCATTGCTGATTAAGACGATCATATCGTGTACCTTTTTCTGATGTTTGTTCATTGCCTCATTTTGTGTCGCAATATTCTCCTATTCAATGTGGTTCATAAGGTCCCTCAAGTAGTATACTTCCGCTAGAGTGACGGACACGTCATGTAATACACCTTAAAATATTTCCATCTGTCTCGCATTACTAAGTATACCCCTCAGGGCAACTATATATCGGACTATATAAATTTTCATTGTAAAATTTTTTTATAAACTAGTCTTGCAGACACATTACGAAATAAATCCTCTGTGTATTATTATCATACATTTAATAGTAATTTATTATGAACAAATTTTCTAAGCCTATTCACGTGCTTGGTCTGCCCATGTTAAACATATTATGTCTGCCATTAAATTATTAGGCACTTAGAAGCTCACTGAAGTGCCTATTCCACTCAGCCTTCGTGAATTAAAGCGAGGAAACTGAGTGCTCAGAATTGAGCGAAGGACAATGTAAAACCCCAGGCTGAGTTTTAGAAATTCTCTCTGCGAATGTAAATGAAGTAGTTGCTGCCCATTAGTTGGAAGTTACAGCTCTCAACAGTCTATTTGCAACAATAATATTGTTACCGCTTGAAAATAGTGAACGTTTGTAACGTGCATTTCTGTTCAGTTTGACCAGAACGTTTTACAAAAAATTAGTCCACCACGAGAGTATAAAAATCCGTCTTTGAGAGAAGCACAGCGTGTTACGTTCAGTTGTACTTAACTCGGCTCATCAATTTCCTGATGTTTCTTGTATTTCCGTCATATTCTGCATTATGTTATTCTGATATGACTGGGCGGTTGAAAGTTCTGCCAGATTTAGGTGTTTATGGTGACTGACAGATCTTAACCCTCAATCTAAAGATGTTTCTGCTTATTTTCCTTCCGGATCTGTCGAAGTTGTATTAGTATGTCACTGTGACGAAATGTGAGGTTGTCGGAATACGTACTCACTCAGCTTAGATCTATTTTTTTTTCTGTTTACAGATCGATACTCGTTCTTCGTAACGGGCCCACAAGGGTCCGAAACTTTCATGACTATGATGCGATTAAGAAAACAGATCCAATTTCCGAAACTTTGTTTTTGAAAAAATGTGAAATAATTTGACATGTCCAAAATAGTAGTGAAGTTCATGACCTTGTATGAATGCAACAAATACCAGTAATCCTTTAAGAAATTCAAATTCTCTTTCTTAGTCCTAAAATCTAATGTTTGCACTAAAATTGATCAATGTTGTGTGTTTGAAAATATAAGAATTAATATGGTATAGCATGAAATAATGTGAAATGCCAGCTTGATGCAACGAGATAATTTTATTGATGTATTCTTAGCTCTACATGTTTCGGGTGTATGAGCCCGAAACATGTAGAGCTAAGAATGTATGTCGTTCTACGTTGTCCGACACCCAGACTCCATTGCTTCCTATCTTCCCACTGGCCTTCATTTAGGTTTCTTTGGCCCAGGTTTTTTAGCATGTATGTTTTTTTTCCGGGTGATGGGGTGCTGGCCCATCGACCCAACCCCCAACCTGGAGGACCAGTGTATCTCTCTTTGTCTGGGTGCTCTCCTTTGACCTGTCCGGCAAGGGTGGCCCTACCAGTAGCTATGCTACCGCCGGCATAGCTCTCTGGATCATTGCACCACGCAAGTCTCCTTACCCGGCAAAAGATGCCTTCGTCAAGGTGGAGATACTTCAAGGAGGGTAGAGCTAAGAATACATCAATAAAATTACCTCGTTTTATCAAGTTGGCATTTCACAATATTTCATGATGAAGATGCACGTTCAAACAAACCTCATGGTATCCCATGTTGACCAATTTGTGAATGTAAAATTTCCAGAGTTGGAGTGTACTAAAATAATAAAAATCTGTCCTCACCGAACCAGGAATATAATATTCTAGACAATTTGTCACAGGTATGGGCTTATTATTTATTCACAGATTTTTACGTAGTTTGTGATATCCAGGCATACCAATAGCAAGTGAAATATCATGACAATATCCAGACAGAACTAGGCAAATTATTATAAAATCTCTCTGCATTCGAATTTGTAACCATCTAAAATTTTCATTACAAGCAGGCGAATATTTGCTTTTGAAAGCTCATTAAATTTGGATTGCTGTTGACGAATTAATTTGGTTTCATCTGGCAGCAGTATGCACGTGAACTATAAAAGCTGCGTCACATAACAAATTGATTTCAGAAGTCATGACATTCTAATGCTGAAGCTAGTATTTTGACACGCGTGAATGTACTCATTTTTATGTCTCAGTCAGTAGCCACACCACTGCTGATAATAATGTGAGTTCATGAGTCACAGCACTTACAGACATTCGCAGCGAACGCCTGAAACCTCGTAAATAGTACCTAATTTCTAGACCATCTTTGGCGCTACTCGGATATCGGAGGCTCACTTACCGAGGTTTAAACCTATTTCTCTTTTGTGTAGTGCCCAGTTTTTTTTATTACTTTTTAGCTAAAATGTTCATTTGTTAAGAGCAAATACAATATAAAATCTGATGTTTCTTGGACCGTGCATCATTGTGATAACTGAAGTATAAAAAACCAACTAGATGCCACTTATTATTTTATTGTACTTCTTATAGGCTCAATATGTTTCGGGCATATTAATGCCCGAAATATGTTGAGCCTATAAGAAGTACAATAAAATAATAAGTGGCATCTAGTTGGTTTTTTATTCTTCAGTTACAACAATATAAAATCTCTGACGCATGACTGATTTTTAAGATGGACGGTAGATTGAGCAGCCTTCCGCAGAAATTAGGAAGGAAAAGGGCGACAGGGGTGTCCTGATGTGGCAGTGAAGGAAGCTTTCGATATCGAATACTCTCCAGTTTCACTAAAGCACTGCCGAAAAATTTGCTTGACAACAGCGGATGTAACTGTGAAAAGGACGACTGTCATTTTTAATATGTTTATTAACTGCTGTTCGTCATAAAGATGTCTGTTATATCTGGTAACAAGGGATTAATAATGTGTGTGTGTGTGATGAACATCGAAGCCATTGTGGTATATACAATCGCCACAGTATATTTTGATTCTGCCCTGCGATTATATCTTTTTATCTTTAATTTTGTATTCTTGTTCCTAACGTTAGGCCTGTACGTTTTCAGAAGCACAGAATGCACATCCATAGCAGGGCACTCTTCGCAACATAACCTTACACAACACGACATGCTGCCACAACACCCTATTAGTACAACGAAGTTAATCAGTGACTATTTTTAATTTGACTTTAGCAAGGAAAATATAGCTCCCTGATGATGGTCTTAGGACCGAAATATGTCGGAGAAGTTTTAGTGTTTTAATGTGTAACTTTTATATAAGTGCATTAGTTGTTGCATTAATTGAGTACTTTTATTTGTGTTTTACTCTATAGAATGGTTCGGTACCTTAGTGTAGTGTCATTATGAAATCTTCTGTGAATATATGTAACACGCTACTTTGTCACGGCAAGGTAATGTTTAACCTCATGACTTTTCTGCAAGTCGGAGTAACACAAAATATCTGCTGTGCACGTTAATGTGTTGAGGCATTGTCAATAAATTCATGTTTTTGGAGTCCAATTGTTTAATCTGAAATAGAAGTGTCTGATACCGAGATAATACTTGTATATTGAATGAGCATAAGCAAGTAATCAACAACAAAAACTCTTTGGTATATCCATAGGCTTTGGTAAGCCTCACGTCTCTAAAGCCAAACTTTGTATCGTTCTGAAATTTCAGAACTTTGTGTTAAAATGTATTTTCCCTTACTAATATTTGTTTTTCTCTGCCCGACAATTTATAGTATCCCTTACATTTACATGTGGCGCCATATCAATGCCTTCAGCGGAGGCAGCAACACATTATATTATAGACTTTATATAATAATAAAAATGGAGTCATGTCAAAGTCGCGTTATCAACAAAATATCTGACGTCACGCTACGGCGGTTTATATTTCAACACGCAATGACGGGGGGGTCGGAGAGACATTAACCTACTACCGGCAGTACTCGCGTTTATCACCAGAGCGAGCCAGCTGTCATCTGATTTCGTGATTTTGACAGTTTTGTGTTGGCCGATACTTTTATTCTGAGCACTGCTGTGTAATTAAGGATTGGCGTAATTTTACTGTATGATTGTTTTAAATCATTGTTTTACAGTATAACTTTCACACACTTTTCTTAAAATCTAATTGTGGTATTATAACCTTTCAAATACAAACCCTGCAGGGCACGGATCTTTCCTGTTATAACCCCACCAATTCTGTTTTCGCTACAAAAGGGCATGTTGTAACAGAGAGAGACTAGAATGAAGTATATTCTAAGTACCTCTTGTAAGGAGGGTGTGAAACACACATGACTGAGAGAGAGAGAGAGAAAACTAACATCTAACCGAAGCCCCTCTAGTAAGAAGGGAAAACGTAAGACAGAGAGACAGACAAGCCTAACGCCTAACCTAAGCCCCTGTAGTATGGCAACACACTGTTGGTGTACAGAAAGGGTCCCATGACACACAATTTGACGCGGGTCATATAAGCGTACAACAGATCATGTTGGTATGTGTATATTAATTTTATAACTTAAGACACAACAGACTGACCTTCAAAGAAAATTAGTCGTCACAACGGGTTCTTAATATATCTTCTGTAGATGTTTTCAACAGTGTCAGATTTTGCGGTTGGATCAGCTAGTGTACAAGACGTAGGAGTTTTAAATGTATTCACGATACGATGGTGCACCGAGCCCGGCCACATGTGAAGAATTATAAGTCCGTGCGCTGCACCATTTCCGGCATGGAAGTGTTGAATAAGAACAAATATGGACCGTTCAAACGTGTGTAAAGTGATAAAACATGCATGGTAGGACTTGGGAAATGTAGGCAGCGTATATTGTGAACTTACTCTTATTGATACTAAATATATGCGCCTAATTTTGATGTTTTGCTGACCGTGTATCTCAGTATATTTATCTTAGTAATTAACCAACTTGATGCACAAAATTTTGTTTTACAATAAGTTTTATTTCATGCCTGTACATGATTCGAGCACCATGTGTTCATCATCAGGAGGTCAAAATTATATTAT